>JGI26079J46598_1001307_pt1 | contig 9949 bp, 10 predicted proteins | sample SaaInl59LU_5_DNA_FD_46598 | JGI IMG/M metagenome (IMG submission 46598) | reverse complement strand
GAAAACGCAAAATTTAGATTTGCTACACAAGAACATTTAAATCTTTTTAAAGAAAACCCTAAAAAGTACATTCCACAATATGGAGGTTATTGCGCATATGCTGTTGCTGCTAAAAAAACAAAAATGTATATAGATGCAGATGCTTACGAAATTAGAGATGGTAAATTATATTTATTTTATAGCTCTTGGTTAGGTAGTAAATTAAAAGATTGGCAAACNGAAGACACCAAAAAACTACAAGAAAAAGCTGATAAAAATTGGCAAGAAATTAAATATAAAAAGAACTAATATGAGAAGTATTTTAGTCTTATTGTTATTGGTTACTTCAGCAGTTACTTCTCAAAATAAAAATGTTAATACNAAAAAAGGTGTTGCTNTAAATGGTTATGATGTTGTTGCTTATTTTGATANTGAACCCAAAGAAGGTTTAAATGATTTAACTCAAGTATATGAAGGAGTTNCNTATAAATTTTCAACCAAAAATAATTTAGATAAGTTTATAAAAAATCCAAAAAAATATATTCCAGAATATGGAGGGTATTGTGCTTATGCTATTGGTTTAAAAGGGAAAAAGGTTTCTATAAATCCAGAAACTTTTGAGATTAGAGATGGCAAACTCTATTTATTTTATAATAAAGGTAAAACAAACACGCTTGATTTGTGGTTACATAACAATCCAGAAAAATTACAAAAACAAGCAGATAAAAACTGGCAAAAATTCATCAACAAATAGTGTTGATTCTATATATACATTTTGATCTATAAAAAAGAGTTGGCTAAAATCAACTCTTTTTTTCTACCTCAAATTCTGTATTCATTAATCTATCCCAAAACGTAAAATACAACCCATAATTGTAATTAAATTTTGTGTGATGTTTATCATGATGAGAAGCTCCAATAATCCATTTTTGAAACCAATTACCAAATTTTCCTGAAGGATAGATTTCTACTCCTGCATGATTTATAGTAGCAGAAACAGTCATTAAACCTAAAACAGCTAAAAAAGCATATAAATGTATAGGTAAAAAAAGCACCACTAATGGAAAAAATATAGCTTGCATAATTGTTTCTAAAGGATGAAATGAAAATGCTGTAAATGCTGAGGTATGAATGCTTTTATGATGTACCAAATGAAAATATTTATACACTTTTGGAAGATGCATCCATCTATGAGCCCAGTAATAATAAGTGTCTTGTAAAAATAAAAACAGAAAAATACTGATAGGAATATATAGCAAAGAATAAGCATTTACATCTGTATAAATGGCTGTATAATTATTTACATACAAAAAGTAGAATAATACTGATACTCCTCCAAAAATCAATCCGCTAATGGCAGACCAATAAATTTCTTTACGATACTGCTTTTTCTTTAGTTTTTTATTATGTAAAAATCGTTTAGAAAATTTTTGTTTTAATACTTTAAAAAAAGTAAAATGATATGCTAAAGAAAAAATTAAATATCTAAAGAAAATGATAAAAGTTAATGCAAAAATGAGCCATAGAAGGTAGGCAGGATTACTGAAATCAACTTTTATGTTTAGAAAAAGATTACTCAACCTTTAATAAAAAATAGGTTTTCTTTCCTCGTTGTAAAAGCACATATTTTTCTGCAATTAAATCTTTACTAGAAATAATATAGTCTTCTTTAACCTTTTCTTTATTTACAGAAATTGAGTTTTCTTTTAAAGCTCTTCTTGCGTCTCCATTAGATTTTAAGAAGTTTGTTTTGGCAGCTAAAGCTCCAATCATATCTAAACCAGCAGAAAAATCTTCTGAAGAAACTGTAGCTTGAGTTACCCCATCAAAAACATCTAAAAATGTTTGCTCATCTAATTTCTTTAAACTTTCTGAAGTTGATTTACCAAATAATATTTCTGAAGCTTCTAAGGNTTTTTCATACTCTTCAGCTCCATGAACTAACACAGTTACTTCTTCTCCTAAACGTTTTTGTAATACACGTGTATGAGGTGCTTCTTGATGTTCTGCAATTAAAGATGCTATAGTTTCTTTATCTAAAAAAGTAAAGATTTTTATATACTTTTCTGCATCTTCATCAGAAGTGTTTAACCAATATTGATAAAATTTATAAGGTGATGTTCTTTTAGCATCTAACCAAACATTTCCTCCTTCAGATTTTCCAAATTTAGAACCATCAGACTTTGTGATTAATGGGCAAGTTATTGCATATCCTTTTCCATTACCAATTCTGCGAATTAGTTCTGTACCAGTAGTGATATTTCCCCACTGATCAGAACCACCCATTTGAATTGTAGTATCATTTTCTCTAAACAAATGCAAGAAATCATAACCTTGCACCATTTGATAAGTAAACTCTGTAAAAGACATTCCTTCTTTAGATTCAGAACCAATTCTGTTTTTTACAGAATCTTTGGCCATCATATAATTAACAGTAATGTGTTTACCTACATCTCTAATAAATTCTAAGAAAGAAAACTCTTTCATCCAATCGTAATTATTTACTAAAATCGCAGCATTTTCTGCATCAGAAGTAAAATCTAAGAAATGGCCTAATTGTGCTTTTACACATTCTTGATTATGACGTAATGTTTTTTCGTCTAATAAATTACGCTCAGAAGATTTACCTGAAGGATCACCAATCATACCTGTTGCACCACCTACTAAAGCAATAGGTCTATGACCACATCTTTGGTAATGAGCTAATAACATTATAGGTACTAAATTACCAATATGTAAAGAATCTGCAGTCGGATCAAAACCAACATATGCACTTCTCATTTTTTCTAGAAGATGTTCTTCTGTGCCTGGCATACTATCATGCAACATCCCTCTCCATTGTAATTCTTCAATAAAATTCTTCATTGTAATCAATTTATCAGTTGGCAAATATAAGTTTATCAACTAAAATATACTAAATTCGTTGTATGATTTTAGTTACTGGAGGTACAGGTTTAGTGGGCTCTCATTTGTTATATCATCTCACTTTAAAAAATGATGAGATTAGAGCTACTTACAGAACAAAATCTTCTCTAGAAAAAGTAAAAAAAGTTTTTTCTTATTATACTTCTGACACTAGTCTTTTTGATAAAATAGAATGGTGTAAAGCAGATATTACTAAAGTGCCAGATATGATTTTGGCTTTTAAATCTGTGAANCAAGTNTATCATTGTGCAGCATTTATTTCTTTTAATCCAAAAGATTATATAGAAATGCGAAAGGTAAATATTCATGGAACAGCCATTGTTGTTAACCTTTGTATTGATGCAAAAGTTGATAAACTTTGCTATGTGAGTTCTATTGCTGCTGTAGGTGATGCAAAAATAGGACAAGAGTTTATTGATGAAACTTGCGAATGGAATAAAGAATTAGACAATAGTGGTTATTCTATAACAAAATTTGGTGGAGAAATGGAGGTTTGGAGAGCAAGCCAAGAAGGAGTAGATGTGGTTATTGTAAACCCAGGAGTAATTTTAGGAAGTGGATTTTGGGATGCTGGTTCAGGTAAATTATTTAGCCAAGTGTATCATGGATTTAACTACTATACAGAAGGTGTTACAGGTTTTGTTTCTGTGCAAGATGTTGTAAAAGCCATGATTCAATTAGTAGACTCAACAATTAAAAACGAACGATTTATTTTAATTTCAGAAAATAAAACGTATAAAGAAGTGTTATTTGAAATAGCTGATGCTTTTGGCAAAAAAAGACCTTCTGTAAAAATAAAAAAGTGGCAAACAGAACTTTTTTGGAGGTTTGCTTGGGTAGTTTCAAAAATTACAGGAGTCACTCCTTTATTAAGTAAATATTCTGCGAGAAGTGCGCATACTATTTCTAAATACTCATCAAAGAAAATTAAAGAAAAACTTGATTTTGAATTTGAGGATGTACAAGATTCTATTATTAGAATTTGTGGAAAATTTCAGCAATAACTAATTTATAATTAAACTGTCTACTTTTAATATAGAGTCTTTAATTTTAGTTTTTTGCTTTAAACTGTCTGTTTTTCTTTTTAAAGCTCTTACTTTTTTTATAGAATCTCTACGTAAAGAATCTTGCTCTTTTTTTAGTAAATCGTAAAAAGTTTTCTGCTCTTCTAATTGCTTTTTAGCATCATCATAAATTTTAATATAATCGTCTATGGTAGACATATAGTAAAAATTACTTCTTTTAAAACGGCTACTATCAATATTAAAACGATCATACACAAAAGGCATATAATTTATGTTCTTTTGTAGGTTTTTGTTTTTTATGAATTTTGCAGAAGAAGCTTTCATTAATTCTTGAACTAATAGACTCATAGTGTCTTTAGGAATTAAATCTTTTGGTTTTTCTAAAATAGAATTACTAGTGCAAGAACACAAAATGACTGTTAAAATTAAAAAAGCAGTTTTCTTCATTTTATCTGTTAAATGTCAAACGTTTTCCTTTAATATCATCATTAAAAACACCTTCATTATAAATAAGATTACCATTCACAAAAGTATGTGTTATAGTAGATGAAAAGGTAGTACCCTCAAAAGGAGACCAGCCACATTTATACAAAACATTTTCTTTGGTAACTGTTTGCGATTGTTTTGGGTCAATTAAAACCAAATCTGCAAAATAGCCTTCTTTTATAAATCCTCTTTTTTCAATTTGAAATAATTTAGCAGGATTATGACTCATTTTTTCTACAGCTTTTTCTATAGGAATTACACCTTCTTTCACTTTTTCTAAAATAGCTAAAACAGCATGTTGTACTAATGGTCCTCCACTTGGAGCTTTGGTATATACATTATTTTTTTCTTCTAAAGTATGTGGTGCATGGTCTGTTGCTAAAACATCAATTCTATCATCTAATAAAGCTTCCCATAAACCTAGTCTATCTTGTTCTGTTTTTACTGCTGGGTTCCATTTAATAAACGTTCCTTTTTCATCATAATCTTTATCATTAAACCAAAGATGATGCACACAAACTTCTGCAGTAATTTGCTTTTCTTCTAAAGGAATATCATTTCTAAACAAATGAGTTTCTTTTGCTGTAGAAACATGAAAAATATGAATACGTGCTCCTGTTTTTTTAGCTAATTCTATAGCTTTAGAAGAAGAGATATAGCAAGCTTCTTCACTTCTAATTACTGGGTGATATTTAATAGGAATATCATCACCGAATTTTTCTTTATAAATAGCTGTATTTTTTCTAATAGTAGCTTCATCTTCACAATGTAGAGAAATAATCATTTTTGTAGAAGAGAAAATCTTTTCTAAAACTTCTACATCATCAACCAACATATTTCCTGTAGAAGAACCTAGAAATAATTTGATACCTGCAACCGTTTTTGGATCTGTTTTTAAAAGTTCTTCTAAATTATCATTTGTGCCACCAAACATAAATGAGTAATTTACGTAAGATGATTTAGAGGCAATTTGAAACTTGTCTTCTAATAATTTTTGATTAGTAGCTTGTGGCACTGTATTAGGTTGCTCTATAAAGGTAGTAATACCACCTGCAGCTGCTGCTCTACTTTCGGTTTCTATGTTTGCTTTATGTGTTAAACCTGGTTCTCTAAAATGTACTTGATCGTCTATAAAACCAGGAATTAAATATTTACCTTCTGCATTTATAACTTTAACATTGTCTGCCACATTTATTGCTGAAGCAATTTCCTTTATTTCTTCGTTTTCTATGAAAACATCTCCTTTAAATGTTTTGTTTTCGTTTACAATTGTTGCTCCCTTTATTAAATAACTCATACTTTTTTATTTTGGTAATCCATTTAACCTCATTTTAATCACTCCAAAAAGTGCTTCATAAATAATGTTTCCATTCATTTTAGATTCACCTTCTTTTCTATCTGTAAAAATAACAGAAACTTCACTTATTTTAAAGTTATGTTTCCAAGCTTTAAACTTCATTTCTATTTGAAAAGCATACCCAATAAATTTTATTTTATTTAGCTGAATAGTTTCTAAAACATTTTTACGCCAACAAACAAAACCNGCTGTTGTGTCATAAACAGGAATTNTAGTAATTAATTTTACATACCTAGAGGCAAAATAGGATAACAATAATCTTTTAATGTCCCAATTNACCACGTTTACTCTATTTTTTACATATCTAGATCCAATAGCTAAGTCATTATTGTCATTTGCACAAGTATTATACAATCGAATTAAATCATTTGGGTTATGAGAAAAATCTGCATCCATTTGAATGATATAATCGTAATCTTTTTGTAAAGCCCAATCAAAACCACATAGATAGGCTTTGCCTAGACCGTTTTTTTTGGTTCTGTTTTCTATAAATAGTTTACCTTTAAATTCGGTGATTAATTTGTTGACAATTGAAGCAGTACCATCAGGAGAATTATCATCAACCACAAGAATGTGAAACTCTTTTTCTTGATTAAATACGGCTCTAATAATGGCTTCAATATTTTCTTTTTCGTTGNAAGTAGGNATAATTACAAGGGCATCAGACATAAATAAATTTCATGAAGTAATAAGGCAAATATACATTATTTAATTACTAATTTTGTCTTAAAATAAATATAACAAAAGAGTGCAATTAATAGAAAAAACAATAATTCCTGAGTTTTGGGTTACCTTAATTCTACTTTTATTGTTATCACTTGTTTTTTTATTAAAAGTTCTAAATGCCAACTTACTAAAACAACACTTTTTAACCTTATTTAAAGTGCCTTTTGTAGATTTTGAATCTGAAGAAAATGTAGGATTTTTTGATACTTATAAAGCAGTTTTATTTTTGTTTTCTGTAATTAATTATGCTTTATTTTTTAGTTTTCTTTACAGTTACTTGTCAGATAATGTGATAATAAGCTTTCCTACTTTTTCTGGGGTATTAGGTTTTGTGATTTTATATTTTAGCATTAAATGGTTTTTAGAGTACTTATTTACAGTTTTATTTTCAATAAAAAAACAAACAGAAACCTTTATGGTTTCTAAATGGTATTACCTTTTTTCGATTTCTTTTTTCATATATATCTCTATTATAATTAAAGTTTATTTAAAGTTTAATTTTGCTTATGTTTTATACTTTATAATTTCTCTTTTTGCATTTCGATTTCTATTTATTTTGATATCAAACAAAAAGCTGATTTTTAATAAGTTGTTTTATTTTATTTTATATCTTTGCGCCTTCGAAATAGCGCCGCTATTTATATTGTTTAAATTGATGTTTTAAAAACAAAAGCGTATGAAAGTGAAAACGATATTAGTATCGCAACCTGCACCTAAAACAGAAACCTCTCCTTATTTTGATTTATCTGACAAGCAAAAAGTTAAAATTGACTTTAGATCATTTATTCATGTAGAAGGTATACCTGCTAAGGAAGTAAGAGCTCAAAAAATAGATCTTAAGAATTATTCTGCTATTATTTTAACTAGTAGAAATGCAGTAGATCACTTTTTTAGAGTTGCAGAAGAAATGCGTTTTAAAGTACCTGATGATATGAAGTATTTCTGTCAATCAGAAGCAGTAGCATATTATCTTCAGAAGTATGTTGTTTATAGAAAACGTAAAATTTATGTTGGTAACAGAACTTTCCCTGAATTAACTAAGTTGATTAAAAAACATAAAACAGAGAAGTTTTTATTACCATCTTCAGATAAATTAAAGCCTTTAATTCCTGAAGAATTAGATAGTTTAGGAGTAACTTGGAAAAGAATCGATTTATACAGAACAGTTGTAAGTGACTTATCTGATTTAGAAAATGTATTTTATGATGTATTAGTTTTCTTTAGTCCATCTGGTATAGAATCATTACTAAAAAACTTTCCAGATTTTAAGCAAAATAATACTAGAATAGCTGCATTTGGTAACTCAACTATAAATGCTGTTACAGAAGCTGGTTTAAAGTGTGATATACAAGCACCATCACCAGAAACTCCTTCTATGACAATGGCACTAGAAAAATATATTAAACAAGCTAATAAGAAGTAGTAACTTTTTTTTGGTAGAATAATTTATATAAGCCGAACAGAAATGTTCGGTTTTTTAATTTATAAAAAAAACTATTTTTGAAAAAATGAAGAACTTAAAAATTTTATTGATTCTTTATTCATTATTGTTTACTTGTATTTTAAATTCACAGAATTTTTCTAATAAGGAAATTAACACTTTGAACCTTTGGAAAATTGATTTAGAGCAAGATAATATTTATGATTTAGCATGAGAATTTAAGCAAATAAAGTGGCAAAAGCTTCTTCTATTTTTCCAACTAAAATGAGTTTTATTGAATGATTTTTAGAGGAAATCTTATTGTATTTAGAAGCCACAAAACTCTTATAGCCCAATTTCTCGGCTTCTGTAATTCGTTGATCTATTTTTGAAACAGGTCTTATTTCTCCTGCTAAACCAACTTCTGCTGCAAAACATACATTTGGATTAATAGCAATATCTTGATTGCTAGATAAAATTGCAGCTACCACTGCTAAATCTATTGCAGGGTCATCAACATTTATGCCTCCTGTGATATTCAAAAAAACATCTTTTGCGCCTAATTTAAAACCTGCTCTTTTTTCTAGAACAGCTAAAATCATATTTAATCGTTTTAAATTATAGCCAGTTGTAGAACGTTGTGGAGTGCCATAAACTGCAGTAGAAACCAGTGCTTGAATTTCTATCATTAAAGGTCTAATACCTTCTAAAGTAGATGCGATTGCAGTTCCGCTTAAATCTGCATCTTTTTTAGAAATTAAAATTTCTGATGGATTGGAAATTTCTCGTAAACCATCAGAAAGCATTTCGTAAATACCTAATTCCGATGTTGATCCAAATCTATTTTTCTGACTTCGTAAAATTCTGTAGGTATGATTTCTGTCGCCTTCAAATTGTAAAACAACATCAACCATATGTTCCAAAATTTTTGGTCCTGCAATATTTCCTTCTTTGTTGATATGACCTATCAATAATACAGGAGTAGCAGTTTCTTTGGCAAATTTTATCAATTCTGCAGAGGTTTCTCTAATTTGAGAAATGCTTCCAGGAGAAGCTTCTATAGAATTTGTGTGTAAGGTTTGTATAGAATCTATTACTAAAACTTCAGGTTCAGTTTCTTCTATGTTTTTGAAGATTTGTTGTGTATTGGTTTCTGTTAAAATTAAGCAGTTAGAATTGATAGCTTCTAATCTTTCTGCTCTCATTTTTATTTGAGATTGACTTTCTTCACCAGAAACGTATAATACTTTTTGACTGATATTTAAAGCTACTTGAAGTAATAAAGTAGATTTACCAATTCCTGGTTCACCACCTAAAAGCGTTACAGAACCTTTTACTAAACCACCCCCTAACACTGTATCTAATTCGTTGTTATTAGTTACAATTCTTTCTTCAGGATTTAGCTCAATATCTGCAATTTTTAAAGGCTTGTTTACTTTTTGTTTAGCAGTTGTAGATTGTTTCCAGACTCTTTTTTCTTCTTTTTGTATAACTTCTTCAACAATTGTGTTCCATTCTTTACAAGCACCACATTGTCCTACCCATTTTGCATGTTGAGTACCACAATTTTGACAGAAAAAAGTTGTTTTAGTTTTAGCCATTCTTTAAGAAATACAAAATTTTAAAGAAGTAAAGTTACGAAGTAAAAATAGATTACTTGTTTTTATTTACTACAGGTAATAGTAAAAAAGCTAATCCACCAAAAACAATAATCATGGCAGTTTGAGCAGTCCACATAATCCACCCAAAAGCATTTCCTGTAATTTTATCAACCCCAAAAAGAGCTAGAGCACTTGCAACAGCAACTGGGTATAAACCAACTCCACCATTAGTTGCAGCAATAGATAAACCACCAGCAATAAAGCCAATTAAAACTCCACCAACAGGAACTTCTAAACCATTAACAGCAGGTATTGTTGCCCAAAACATAGCTACATACATACCCCAAATAAAAACAGTATGAAAAATAAAAGCCCATTTATTTTTCATGTTAAAGATGCTTAAAACTCCGTCTTTTAATCCTAAAAAGAA
>JGI26079J46598_1001301_pt1 | contig 9960 bp, 13 predicted proteins | sample SaaInl59LU_5_DNA_FD_46598 | JGI IMG/M metagenome (IMG submission 46598) | reverse complement strand
TCAAAGTCTTCCTTGCCAACACCGCATTCTGGACATAACCAATCATCAGGTACATCTTCCCATTTAGTTCCAGGCTCAATTCCGTCATCTGGCCAACCAAGTTCCTCGTCGTAAATTAGACCACACACAATGCATTCCCACTTTTTTAATTCCATAATTTAATAAACGTTATAAATATTAATAAAAAAACTTCCGAGTATAATATCAGATTTATAAAACATAACTATGCAGCTCAATCAAATATCATCTTGGAAAAAATATGAGAATATTAATGATGATGTACGAAATGAGTTTGTAAAATCTTGGCTGCTTGAGCTAGGTCCCATTACAAAAAGAATTAGTGAAAAGAAAAACTTTAGTCTTGAGCTACTTCAGGATGATGTAGGGGAGGTGGAAATTCAAGATCAGAGATTTATTGATTCTTTAGCTAAGGAGTTTAAGGTTAGAGAAGTCCTGCTTTATGGGGATAAGATACCATTAGTTTTTGCTAGGACCATTATCCCTCTTTTAACAATAGAAAAAGGACTTGCTGAGCTTGGTGAGCTTGGTACAAGGCCACTTGGAGATATTTTGTTTGAAAAAAAAATATTTAAGAAAGAAGAATCAGCTTATGCATCATTTGAGTTACAACAAGATATTTTTTGGGGAAGAAAAATAAAGTATTCAGTAAACGGGCAACCTTTCTCTGTCATGGAAGTTTTTCTTTTTAAGAATGAAATCTAAGATATTAAATTACATCAAGCTAGCTAGACTAGACAAGCCAATCGGTATTTATCTTTTGTTATGGCCTTCCTTGCTTGGCCTTCTTCTNGGAACAATTTCAGANGGATATATTGATTTTGAAAATATACTTATCGTTTTAGTAGGCTCAGTTTTAGTAAGGTCTTGCGGATGTGTNATTAACGATATTAGCGATCGCAATTTTGATAAAGTTGTTGAAAGAACAAAAGAAAGACCACTTGCGTCAGGGAATATTTCACTTAAAGAAGCTTGGATATTTTTTATAATATTATCTATAGCTTCATTTTGCTTACTATTACTAACCCCGCTGCTGACATTAAAAATTGCACTATTTGTTTCTCTTCTAATTATTTTATACCCCTTGTCTAAAAGATTCTTAAAAGCTCCTCAACTTATATTAGGCATAACATTTGGTTCTGGATCGGTAATCTCATACTCACTTCAATCTGAAAGTTTTTCGCTATCAATTATTATCTTATATTTTGGTCTTGTGGCTTGGATCGTAAGCTTTGATAGCTTCTATGCGCTTGAGGATATTGATGATGATAAGAAAATTGGCATAAACTCAACTCCAATCCTCTGGGGGGGTAAAACAATATTTATTGCNAATGCCTTNCATCTTNTCTTTTATGCGTCACTTTTATTAATTGCTTATTTAAATGAATTTTCTATTTTCTTTTTACTCACTATGGGAATATTGTTAATTCTTTTTTACTTCCAAAACCAGTTAGCAAAGAAAGAACTTTACCTGGATGCCTTCAAGACAAATAACTACATTGGCTTGTTTGCAGTTCTTGGTTTTACTGCAGAAATATTTTTTATATAAGCAATGACCATAAAAAATAAATTTTTAAATAGTATTTCTGATATACCTGTTAATGATTTTAAAGAAAACTTAAATGGATATAGGTCTCCATTTATGTCATATGAATTTTTAGATGCGCTTGAAAGAAGTGGCTCTGTCAATGCCTCGACTGGATGGCAGCCTTTTCATTTTGCCTCTTTTAATAAAGACAAATTGAACAGCTTTATGCCTTTATATCTTAAAAATAATAGTCAAGGCGAATTTATTTTTGACCATCAGTGGTCTTACGCACTTAATAGAACAAATAGGAACTATTACCCAAAACTTTTAAGCGCGATTCCCTTTACGCCCTGCGAAACTAAAAAAATCATAACAAAGCATACTAGCAATCAAGAACACTGTATTGATATAACCAAAGAATTGATGGAAGAAAAAAATATTGAAACCTGGCATATTCTTTTTCCTAATCAAGATTTTGGAGAGCACCTGCTTTCTCACGGTTTTATAAAAAGAAATGGTTATAGGTTCGTTTGGAATAATAAAAAATATGATGAATTTGATGACTATCTAAATATTTTTACATCCAGGCAAAGAAAAAATATAAAAACTGAAAGATTAAGGAACTTGGCATTACCTTTATCACAAAGGACTCTAATACAATTACTGAAAATGATTGGGATGAGTTTTATCTTTTTTATAAAAATACATATACAGAACGAATGCAGGCCCCATATTTAAATAATGATTTCTTTAAGCTCGTTCATAAACATAAAGACACCTTAAAGCCAGTAATTTTTTTTGCTGAATATGAAAATAAAAAAATTGCGGGCTCGCTCTGCTTTCAAGGCGAAAATACACTTTATGGGAGGCACTGGGGCTCATTTGATAATATAGATAATCTTCATTTTGAATGCTGTTACTATCAAGGAATAGATTACTGTATCAAAAATAATATTCAGTTTTTTGATCCAGGTGTTCAGGGGGAGCATAAGATAAGACGAGGCTTTGAGCCACGAGCTTGTGACTCTTATCACTTTATCCTTAAAAAAGATTTTAGGGATGCTATAAAAAAGTTTTGCTATGAAGAAAGTAAATCTATCGAAAATTACTTACAAGCGTGTCAAGAATATACACCTATAAAAAAAGAATATAGAATTTAGTAATGATTAAAACGCTTCCTATTACATCACACCACTTGGCAATTTGTGAGGGGAACTTTTTACGATTAAAGAAGCTTTTGAATGAATTCAAAGAAAGCCGATATGAGTTTGAAGCTATAAATCCTGACCTTTCATCTTCAGCGATTAGTTTTGAAGTGCTTGATAGAACTAAGCACACCCTTCTGGTTGAAGCCAAGCAAAACGATGACCATCCTGAGGAAATTAATACCTTTATCTTAAAAATACAAATTAGTATTGATGCTCAATTGGCTGAAGTTCTTGAGTATCAGGGAGAAAAATCACTTCCATTTTATTACAAAGCATCAAAAGCACACTCATTAGATGAAAAGGCCCAACAAAATAGGTTTTTAACAGAGTGGCTAGAAAGTATTTTTATATCTGGCATTGCCTCAAAAAAGAGTTTGCAGAAAATTATTGATAATGAATAAGACCATTCTTTATTTTCATGGATTCAAATCCTCATCTAATTCAAAAAAAGCTCACAATCTAAAAAAATTTATTACTAATAGCTCTAAAAATACATCAATAATTATTCCTGATCTGAATGATGGGTTTCATAAAGCCGATGCACAAATAAATAATTTAATTAAAAGCTGTGAAACAGATCTTGTCTTTATGGGGAGTTCCCTTGGAGGGTATTATGCATTGTATTATGCGCAGCAACTTTCAGCCAAAGCAGTTTTGATAAACCCAGCAATTCCTCCGTTAATTGGTTTTGATAAAAACCTTGGAGAAAATGAAAATTATTCCACTGGAAATAAATTTACAATAAATGAAGAAGATATTTCCTTTCTTAAAAGCCTGAGTCATAAAAAGCTATTACACCCTAACAAGGTAATGGTTTTGGTTGAATCTGGGGATGAGATCTTGGCATTTGATAAAACAATTGCATATTTTAATGGCGCCCATATTGATATTACATTCGGCGGAGACCACTCTTATCAATCATTGCCAAATAAGTTTATAAAGATTAAAAAATTCCTATCTTTCTCTTAAAAGCATTTTATAAGTGCAAATAAATCTTTAATGTTCTAAAATAGTGCATAATAAACTCTTTTATAGTGCAAATATCAATTTTATAATGGCATAGGAATTGCTTTAGTTAAAGTAGGTTTAAAAAAATTTAGGAGAAACAATGTCAATAAACTATAAAACATACGAATACATATGGCTTGATGGATATAAACCAGAGTCCTCAATGAGGAGTAAAGTTAAAGCAACAGATGCGGATACTCCGCCTGATTGGTCTTTTGATGGATCATCTACACAGCAAGCTGAAGGCGGAAGCTCTGATTGTTTGTTGATACCTGTTCAAACTTATGCAAATGACAATGGTCATGATATTGTGATGACTCAAGTTCAATCAGCTGACCATACAACGCACCCATCAAACTTTAGAGCTGCAGCAGAAGCAGTGGTTACTGATGAGTGGTGGTTTGGTTTTGAACAAGAATTCTTCTTTACAGATCCAGAGACAGGCGATCCTTTGGGATGGGAAAAAGGCGAGCCAAAAGCTCAAGGTGATTACTATTGTGGAGTTGGAGCTGGCAATGTAGTTGGAAGAGAAATTTCTGATATACATTTACAAGCTTGCCTTGATTTGGGAATAACACTTACTGGAACTAACGCTGAAGTGGCACTTGGTCAATGGGAATATCAATGTTTAGGAAAAGGTATTAAAGCTGCTGATGATCTATGGGTAAGTAGATATCTTCTATATAAAATTGCTGAAGAATTTGGTGTCGGCGTTAACATTCACCCTAAACCAAAAACTGGAGATTGGAATGGTTCAGGCATGCATACAAACTTCTCAAATGAAGAGATGAGAACAAATGGAAGTGAGGAATTATTTAACTCAATGTGTGACAAACTCGGCGCAGTGCACAAAGAAGGTATTGATGCATACGGATCTGATAATGATATGAGATTAACTGGACTGCATGAAACCCAGAGCATTGATCAGTTTTCATATGGGGTAAGTGATAGAGGTGCTAGTATAAGAATACCTGTTTACACAGTTGAGCATAACTGGAACGGGTATTTAGAAGATAGAAGACCTGCATCTAACGCAGATCCATACAAGATCCTATCCCATATTGTAGGGACATTAACAAAATAATTAATATATCTTAGCTCCTTGAAAGAGGAGCTAAGCTTTAAATGGCTGATATCAATACTATAAAAAATACTCTATTAAATCAGCTTGCTTCTGAGATTATTGTTTTAGATAAAGATTTAAATCTAGTCTGGATGAATGATTCTGCAACAAGTAATGGCTGGATCTTCAATAATACGAAAACAAGCCTAATTACTGATCAGCTTGGTGATAAAACATCTATAGAACTAACAAAACTCCTCATTGATTGCACCACCTCAGGAGCATCTGTAACTAAAAGAGGTTTTAAGCTTTCGACATTATCAGAGAAAAACAGAATAGTTGATCTAACTGTAAGTTGGTCGGGGAATGACAATGTTTTAATAATGGAATTATTCTGCATCGATAACCTTAATAAAATTATCGACTCATCAAAAATTTTTTCTACACAAAAAATAGCAGCAAATCTTGCAAGAACTTTAGCTCATGAAGTTAAAAATCCACTATCTGGAATTAAGGGTAGCGCTCAAATACTTTCATCAAAATTAAGTGATGACTTCTCTAAAAAATTCCTAAAAATAATAATAGATGAAACTGAAAGATTGAATAATATAGTTACAAAAATATTAACGCCTCCCAAAAAACCTAAACTAGAACTTTTTAATATTCATTCNGCATTAGAGAAAGTATTTGCCTTGTCTCAAGTTGATAAAGACGGCAGTTTAATTTTAAAGAGGGACTATGATCCAAGTATTCCAGAAATATATGGTGACGAAGATTTATTTATTCAGGCAATATTAAATATTGTAAAGAATGCTCAGCAGGCTCTATTGCTAACGACTAANCCAGTTATAACAATTAAATCACGAGTTTCATACAGTCAACCAATTAATGGGAATCTTCACCCAACTCTTTGCGAGGTTAGTATTATCGATAATGGACCAGGCATACCAACTGATATTCAAGAACAGGTATTTTTTCCAATGGTTTCCTCTAAAGAAGATGGTTCTGGTCTAGGGCTTTCAATTTCTCAAGATATTATTAGGATTCATGGAGGAGCAATTACTTTTAAAACCAAATCTGGAGAAACTGCTTTTTCAATACAAATTCCAATCAAACTAAATACAGAGGTCCAAAGTGCATAAAGTATGGGTTGCTGATGATGACAATGCAATTAGAATTGTTTTAGATGAAAGCCTCTCTTCTGCTGGCTTTGATGTAAAAACATTTTCTTCTGGTGATGACGTAGTCACTCAATTAAAAATTGAAGAGCCTGATCTAATATTAACTGATGTGCAGATGCCAGGAATGCTTGGCTATGATCTTCTTAAGCATATAAATGATAATCATGAAAATATTCCTGTGATCATCATGACTGCATTTACTGATATGCAAGCTGCTGTTGATTCTTATGGAGGTGGGGCTTTTGAATATATCCCTAAACCCTTTGATCTCGACGAGGCTACCCAAATAATTAATAGGGCTTTAGAAAAAAAACCAGCCACCAAAGGACTTAAAACAAAGCCAACAACTGACATAATAGGTGAGTCTGCTTCAATGCAGAATGTTTTTAGAGCAATTGGTAAGCTTTCAAATACAAATGCAACTGTTTTGGTTCAAGGCGAGTCAGGAACAGGAAAAGAATTAATAGCCAAATCTCTTCATAAAAATAGTCCTAGAAATGATATGCCTTTTATTGCATTGAATATGGCAGACATTCCTAAAGAACTTGTTGAGTCAGAATTATTTGGCCATGAAAAAGGAGCTTTTACAGGAGCTGTTGATAAGAGAATTGGTAGGTTTGAGCAAGCAAATGGCGGCACTTTATTTCTAGATGAGATCGGAGACATGCCACTAGATTCTCAAACAAGACTTTTAAGAGTTTTATCAAATAAAGAATTTTATAGAGTGGGTGGTGATAAGCCTATTAAAGTTGATGTAAGAATAATTGCTGCAACACATCAAAATTTAAATAATCTAGTTTCACAAAAGTCTTTTAGAGAGGATCTTTTATAGGCTAAATGTAATTAAAATAGATGTGCCTCCTCTCAGAGACCGAAAGGAAGATATTGGAGCTCTTACTAAATACTTTCTAAAGAATCACTCCGACTCATTGGATGAGGAGTTAAGGGTTCTTTCTCCTGAGGTAATGGATGTTATTGCTAACTACAATTGGCCAGGAAATGTAAGGCAACTTGAAAATATTTGTTACTGGCTTGCACTTATGACTCCAACTCAAAATGTAAAAATCCAAGATCTCCCATCAGAAATAAAGGACCATGAGGCTGAGGAACCCATATCTGATTCTTGGGAAGATCGTTTTAATTCATGGATTAAAAATATTGCATCATCTGTAGATAAAGACTTAATGGGGATTGCTAATAAAAAATTAGACAAAATTATTATAAGAGCTGCACTAGATAAAACTAACGGAAGAAAAAATGAAGCAGCTATTTTGCTTGGGTTAGGAAGAAATACTCTTTCAAAGAAAATGAAAGATCTTGGTATCTAAACTAAAGGAAGATTGGACTGTCTCCACTCTCCTATACCGCCTTTTAATATTAAAATATCATTAAACCCTTCTTTATTAAGGATTTCTCCAGCATTACCAGATTGGCTGCCCATTTCACAAACAAGAACAATAGATTTATCAGAATTCTGAAGTTTATAAGTACTATTTTCTAAAGTATTAAAAGGAATGCTAATAGCTCCAGTAATATGGCCCTTTTCAAAATCATCAGAAGGTCTCAAATCAACCAAAAGCATATTATCTGCGTTAGCAAGAGCAGTTAATTCTTGACATGATATTCTCTTGCCGCCCTTCTGAGCATTTGATCTAATCAATAGGATTATCGCTATAAATAATGGTACAGAAAGATAGTAATGATCTATTAGAAATAAAGTAATATTAACCATTGGAGTATTATCTATTAAAATAAAACAAAATTCTTCATATATAAAAATGAAAAAAAGAAATCTTATACTCGTAAGACATGGGCAGAGTGAATGGAATGCAAAAAATTTATTTACTGGTTGGAAAGATCCTGATCTAACGAATCTTGGGGTAAATGAAGCAGGCAATGCTGGAGCTCTTATCAAAGAAACCCAGATTGAGTTTGATGAAATGTTTACTTCTAACTTGGGTAGAGCACAAAAAACAGGTGCAATAATTTTAGATTTATTAGCGCAGAACAATATCCTAATAACTAAACATGAAGCATTGAATGAAAGGAATTATGGAAGTTTGGCAGGTCTTAACAAAGATGATGCTAGAAAAAAATGGGGAGAAGAACAGGTACATATATGGAGGAGATCATTTGATATACCCCCACCCGAGGGAGAGAGTCTAAAAAATACAGCTGAAAGAGTTTTGCCTTACTTTAATCAGCAGATTATGCCCAAGATTATTGATGGAAATAATATATTAATAGCAGCTCATGGAAACTCATTAAGAGCGTTAATAATGCAGTTGGATGGAATATCACAAGAAGATATCGTAAAGCTTGAAATCCCTACAGGAGCTCCAATTCATTACTCTTTCAATAATGATGGTTCTATTATTAATAAAAACAATCTCTATGAATGAGCAAAATCATACAAGATAAAGATCGGTTATCTGATCTTGTCATTGAGTGGTATAGGTCTCATGGAAGAGAAGGATTGCCTTGGAGAAAGAATATTACTCCATATAAGATTTGGATTTCTGAAATTATGCTTCAGCAAACTCAAGTTAAAACTGTAATTCCTTACTATCTTAGGTTTATAAAAACATACCCTACTTTTAATTCTTTAATTTTAGCCAGTGAGGATCAGATCATCGCTCTTTGGTCTGGGCTAGGTTTCTATAGAAGAGCAAAAAATATTTATAAAGCAAAGGAGCAGATAAAGAATTCATTTAATAAAAAATTTCCTGATAACTTTAATGATCTGATGTCTCTTCCCGGCATTGGTGAATCAACCGCAGGGGCAATAATGTCTATTGCATATAACAAATCATATCCAATCCTAGATGCAAACGTTAAAAGAGTGCTTGCCAGATACTCAAATGTTACTGAAGAGTCTGCTTCAAAAAAAAATAAGGTTTTGTGGGAGATATCAAGAAAGGAGACTCCAATAAATAATGTATTTGACTATACACAGGGAGTTATGGATCTTGGTTCTACTATATGCAAGCCAAAAGACCCACTTTGCGCACAATGCCCTATAGTCTCTATATGTGATTCTGCATTTACGATAGTTACTGATAATTCTAAAAAAGAAAAAATAAAAAAAGATAAGTCACAAGTAAGTATTAACTTTACTCTTGCTCATACAGATAACGAATACCTTCTGTTTAAAAGGAATGAAAAAACATTTTGGGAAGGATTATGGCTTCCATCTGAACAGCCAAAAATTCATAAAATTTTTAAAAAAGGTCTTGCAGTGAAGCTCATATAAACAGAAAACATAAATTAACTCATTTAGATTTAAATATGAGCATTACACTATTAAGATATAATAATTCTTTTGATATTAACTCAAATAGCGAATATCGCTGGGTAAAAAAAATTGATATTAACAATGTTGGTATGCCGGCGCCAATTAAAAAAATAATTTTAGAAATATGACAGATACAGTTTTTTGCAAAAAATTTAAGGAAGAGCTGCCAGCACTTAAGATCCCACCAATGCCAGGACAGAAAGGACAAGATCTTTTGTTATCAATCTCACAAAAGGCATGGGATGAATGGAAATCGCATCAAACAACACTCATTAATGAAAAGAGATTGGATATGTCTAATGTAGATAGCAGATTGTGGCTAATGAACCAAATGGATAAGTACTTTAATAATGAGGATTATGAAAAAGCTTCTGGTTTTAAGGCCTTAGATTAAAAAAAGTAGCCGTTTTTTAAAGCGGTTTAGAGCCCTTCTTTTTGATTTACAAAATAAAAAAAATAGAGTCTAATTTAGTCTAATAATGAGGACTAAATTTGACTAATAAAACGAACTCTAAATTTCCTACAGAAGCTGATATAGTCATTGTAGGAGTGGGTGGGATAGTTGGCTCAATGCTTGCTTACTGGCTTGCTGATCTTGGCCAAAAAAATATTGTTGGCTTAGAAAAATCCTCTGTCATTCCATCTGATATAGCATCCAC
>JGI26079J46598_1001298_pt1 | contig 9980 bp, 8 predicted proteins | sample SaaInl59LU_5_DNA_FD_46598 | JGI IMG/M metagenome (IMG submission 46598) | reverse complement strand
CCTGCGCCATTTACGCAGCGTTTCGATGTATTACCTCATCATATTGATGCTCTTCAACATACAAATAACACCGTATACGTCAATTGGTGTATGGAGGTCGCATGGGCGCATACAAGCTCACTGGGTCTTGGCGTCAAAGAATATCGAGCGAGCGATCGCGCTATGGCGCTGACTCGAGCAGAATATGATTATCTGCGCGCGACACGCTTAGGTGACAGCGTTATTGCGGGTACTTGGATAACGCGATGGCATCGCAGGCTTCTGATGGAACGCCAGGTGCAGTTAATTGATGTAAATACACAAGACGTTGTGTTGCGCGCGCGACTCGAGTTTGTGTGTATCGAAATCTCGTCGGGCAAACCCAAGCGACCACCCGAGACCTTTATTGCTGGCTACAGCCCCGCAATCATCGATCCCTAAGACCTACGCCCGCGACCAACTAAAGGCGAGTGTCGAATCCAGATCATCAAGCCCTAGTTGGCACATAAGCACGCGATCAACTCCCAAGGCCACACCGGCACAATCCGGTAAACCGGCAGCCATTGCCGCTAGAAAGCGCTCATCAACAGGCCTTTCCTGCTGACCTCGCTGCCGTCTAATCCTGTTATCGGCCTCGAATCGATGCCGTAACTCGCGATTATCGCCAGCCTCCCAGTAGCCATTAGCCAGCTCTATGCCGTCTACATAGCATTCAAAACGCGCACCGAGAGACTGACCATCGCGCTCAAAGCACCGTGCCAGCGCTGCTTGAGAAGCCGGATAATCCACAATAAATACCATCCCCCGGCAAGCAATCGCGGGTTCAATTACATGGCTCATCAACAGATCAAGCACGCCGTTGCGATCGAGCTCAGGAAGAGGCTGCCCAAGAGCAGAGCTCGCGCACTGTGCTAATTCGCCCTCGGTTGCCTGATCGGGATTTATCGACAATATATTTTCAAAAAGCGCGTGCCACGGCCAAACCTCCCAGCTATTAATGCTAAGTAGCTGACTCAGTAATTCCGCCACTTCGCGTAATAGCTCGTGATGATCAAAGCCCAAGCGATACCATTCAAGCAAGGTGTACTCAGGGTTGTGGCGGCGGCCAACTTCGTCAGCTCTAAACGCTTTAGAAATCTGGAAAATATCACCGCTACCGGCCGCTAACAGCCGCTTCATAGCGTATTCAGGAGATGTTTGTAAATAACGGCTGTCGCCGGCTTTTACGTCTACGCACAGGGGTTCAAGTGCGGGGTCAGTAACGCCAGTCTGACACAGCAGGGGAGTTTCAACTTCTAGTACCGCGCGATCGGCGAAGAATCGGCGGATATCCGCCAGCAGCCGAGCCCTAGCCTCCAAAACTTCTCGGGTAGCGCCCGGCTGCCATGACAACATATTAGCTGCGGCTAGCGCGGCTCACATACTCACCTGACCGAGTATCGACACGCACAATCTCACCTTGCGAAATAAACAGAGGTACACGTACGACCGCGCCCGTTGTCAGAGTCGCGGGCTTTGAGCCTCCCTGCGCGGTATCACCCTTAAGACCGGGATCAGTCTCAATAATTTCCAGCTCAATGAAGTTCGGTGCGGTGACTGAAATCGGGCTCCCGTTGTACAGGGTAACGTCGTATTTTTCCTGTTCTTTAAGCCACTTTTGGGTATCCCCTACCGAGCTGATCTCTGCCGCGTGCTGCTCGAACGAATCGGGATCCATAAAATAGAAGAACTCACCATCGGTGTAGGAATACTCAAGGCTGTAGTCCATTACATCGGCGCCCTCGAGAGACTCTCCCGACTTGAACGTTCGCTCCCAGACTCGACCGGTTTTCAAATTGCGCATTCTGACGCGATTGAACGCCTGCCCTTTTCCGGGCTTAACAAACTCATTCTCAAGAATTGAGCAGGGTTCCCCGTCGAGCATCACTTTCAGCCCAGACTTAAATTCATTGGTGGAATAATTCGCCATGTTATTAATCCTTTGCAAAAACGCCGCCGATGATACCTCAGCTGAGCTGCGCAGGCCTACTGCGCGTTAATGTTAAATAGCGTTACTTTCTCGGGATGAGCCCAGTAAATAGAGCACACCGTCCAACCCAATGTGACGAATATTGTTCTCGACTTGGGCTCGAACAATCGGCTTTGCCTCAAACGCGATCCCAAGACCTGCCGTCGCGAGCATAGGCAAATCATTGGCGCCGTCACCGACAGCAATAACCTGCGAGTGCTCAATAGATAACTCAGCGGCAATCTTCTCAAGAAGGTATTTTTTGCGTTGCCCGTCAACAATATCACCGACTACCTCGCCAGTTGCTTTGCCACCTGCAATATCGAGTCGATTGGCATGAATCTCGTCGAAGCCGTAGCGCTGCTGTAAATGACGCGCGAAATAATCGAAGCCGCCCGACAAAATTACGGTACGCACACCCCGAGCACGCAGCGTTAAAATTAACTCCGGCATACCGTCGGTAATGGGCAGGTTTGCAGCCACTTCAGAAAGCGCGGATTCATCGAGTCCCCGCAACATACCCAAACGCTCTCGGAAGCTGCCTTGGAAGTCCAGCTCGCCGCGCATAGCACGCTCAGTAATGGCTGCCACAGCCTCACCCACACCCGCGAGCTCAGCCAACCGGTCGATAACTTCACACTGAATCAGCGTTGAATCCATATCAAAGACAGCAAGCCGATAATTTTCTAAGCGAACCGACACCGACTGAAGCACACAATCCACAGACAATGTGTCCGCAACACTCTCTAATCGGGCACGGAGTTGAGCGGCATCAGATACATTACTCAGCAGGTATGTCTTTACGGCTCGCTTTTCTTCGAATGCACGAGGCACGGATACAATACGTTCGTCGATGACATCCACCGACACAGCCTCAAACAGTGATCGCAAAGACTCATCGTGATAAGCATCCACTTTGGGAGACATTACGGTGACCGCATGACTAGGAACTGCCATTGGTAACTCCAATTTTTCAAGTCGGGCAAGCATACCGCAGGTAGGGTGTTTATACTTCAAGCAAGCTCAATCATGGATATTACTGTGCACAAATTTTTCGTCTATATCAGCCGACTCTCACTAGGGCAGCAACTCGCCTTAACCGCAAGCCTATGCTGCATGATTGCAACGCTCACGCTGGTAGGTCTGTCGGCAAAATCGAGTCGCTATACCCAAGATAATTTACAGCGCGAATATGGCGAGGCGGTGGCAGAGCAACTTGCACGGGGCCTCTCGGGAGAGCTTGCTGTTAATGATAGGCTTGGTGCTGCTGGAGAGCTGAATCAGATCGTCGCGCAACGAAGTGTCGCTGGTGCCAGAGCCCTCGATATCGACGGGGTCGAGCTCGCCATTGCAGGGGTAATGAACCGCAATGGCGTTATCTTCGAGGCGCCCATTAAAATCGCTGGCGATATAGCGGGTGTGGCCGAAATCACCCTTGATACAACGGCGCAAGATGCGGCACAACTCCGATTCCAACTGGCCTTATCAGGCCTTGCCATACTCTTGAGTATCGCGGTCTACCTTGCGACACGCGCAATGGCCCACCGACTAGCAAAGAATTTGAGTGCATTGAGTGCCGAGCTGGCAGCAGTCACCGGTGGCGCAGCCGACAATAATAACGAGATCACCACGCTGCGGGAGCGCATCGCCGCACTCCCTCTTGACCTCTTGAAACCTCACATGGTCGGGCGCAGCAGTGCCGACCACTACGTCGGGACCTCTATTCTATACGTCTATTTCCGCAGCCTACCTGGCTATGTGGATACCATTGATGAGCGCAGGCTCCAGCGCTATATCGCGACCGTGCATCGCCTTATCTATGGGGCTGCAGGCTTTTATAACGGCGAGCTCGAAGTCGTTCGTCAATTTGGCTTGGCTGTATTTTTCACTGGCGATCACAGCGTAGGATCTCCTGCGCTGCGAGCGGCTAGCTGTGCGTGGCTTATTAAGCACGCAGCCCCCGATATCGAGGCAAAACTTCGCCTATCTGTGAGCCTTGGGCTCGCTGTAGGTGGCAGTGAACTAGGTCGCGGAGATGCTAAGGATATTTATCCGGGTCTTTATACTCAGGCGGCTCTCGACGAGCTCCATACCTTGGCTAAAAGTGCCGGCGATGACATCGACCTGACAGACTTTATCATCCAAGACATAGACGTGAGTACTCGCGTGGCTATCAAGCAAGCGGAGCAAGGTCATGCGGTAGTTGGTGAGCTGTCTGATAACCATCACGATCTCTTAGAGCGACAGCTTCACTTGTTGCTCCGCGCCCTCACTGATCAAGGCGCAGAAGCTAACGGTCAACCAGACTGAACGACGGAAAGACCGGCCACTTTCTGGAAGCCTTTAGGCAGCTTATTACCCCGGCGGCCTCGCTCACCACGGTAATTCTCGAGGTCGCAAGCTTTGAGCTTCAAATGCTGGCGCCCAGCGGTAACTTGCAATACGTCAGCGTCCCTTAGCACGCAAAGGCCCACCAAAATCTCCTCTCTCGCAGCTGCGCGCGCTGACGGAATACCGATAATCTTATTACCTTTACCGCGCGCAAGCTCAGGAAGTTCAGCCAGCGGGAACACTAACAATCGACCCTCATTGGTAACAGCCGCAACCTGCAGCTCAGCGCCCTCGCCGATGGCCGCGGGCTGAAGCAACTGAGCTCCTTTTGGCAGCGTCAGCACCGCTTTACCCGCTTTGTTTTTAGTTTGAAAATCTGAGAATCGCGCAACAAAGCCATAGCCCGCATCGCTCGCCAGTAAGAATCGATCGTCTAAGCTACCCGTCAGCAAGCCTTCGAAAGTCGCCCCCGATGGCGGATTAATACGCCCTGTCAGTGGCTCTCCCTGACCTCGAGCAGACGGCAAGTTGTGGCTCGCCATACTGTAAGCACGACCGGTGGAATCAAAAACAACGGTGGGTAAATTACTTCGCCCTTTTGCTGCCAATTTAAAGCCATCTCCCGACTTATAGCTCAGGCTAACTGGGTCTATTTCGTGGCCTTTAGCCGCCCGAATCCAACCTTTCTCAGATAATACGATGGTCACAGGATCCGACGTCGTGAGTTCAAGCTCACTGAATGCTTTAGCCTCCTCTCTCGCCACGATAGGGGCACGTCGCTCATCACCATGCGCATCAACGACGGCGAGGAGCTCTTTTTTAATCAGCGTTTTGAGGCGCGCGTCACTACCCAAGGTTTTCTCAAGGTAATCACGCTCTTCATTCAACTCATCCTGCTCGCCACGGATTTTCATCTCTTCTAGCTTGGCGAGATTGCGCAGCTTTAAGTCAAGAATAGCTTCAGCTTGAATATCCGAAAGCGCAAAGCGCATCATTAAAGCCGACTTGGGCTCATCCTCTTCGCGAATAATCTTGATAACTTCATCGATACTCAAATAAGCGACTAAATAACCCTCAAGGATATGTAGCCGACGCATCACGCGCTCAAGTCGATACTCCAGTTTACGGCGCACGGTAGTACGACGAAATACCAGCCATTCGCTCAAGATTTTATGGACTGACTTGACCGCAGGGCGGCCATCGATACCGATGACGTTTAAGTTAACGCGATAACTCCGCTCAAGATCCGTGCTGGCAAACAAGTGGCTCATCAAGGCTTCTAAGTCGACACGATTTGAGCGCGGGACGACCACTAGGCGACTTGGGTGCTCGTGGTCAGATTCATCACGCAAGTCCGAAACCATAGGCAACTTTTTAGCTTGCATTTGGGCGGCAATTTGCTCCAACACTTTAGAGCCAGATACTTGGTAAGGCAGTGCGTGAATAACCACAGCGCCGTCCTCAATCCGCCACGCCGCGCGCATCTTTAAACTACCCTTGCCGCTTGTGTAAGTCGCTCGAATATCCTCCGGCGCAGTAATAATTTCTGCCTCAGTAGGAAAATCCGGGCCCTTAATAAAGTCACACAATTCGTCAATAGTGGCCTTGGGGTTCTCGAGTAAATGAATAGTCGCAGCAACAACTTCGGTAAGATTGTGCGGGGGGATGTCGGTAGCCATACCGACCGCAATGCCGGTCGTGCCATTAAGCAATAAATTGGGCACTTGGGCAGGGAGCACCATGGGTTCTTCAAGAGTGCCGTCAAAATTAGGCTGCCACTCGACTGTTCCTTGACCTAACTCACCGAGCAGCACATCGGCATATTTAGTCAACCGCGACTCGGTATAGCGCATGGCTGCAAAGGATTTCGGATCGTCAGGGGACCCCCAGTTACCTTGGCCGTCAATTAGCGGATAGCGGTAACTGAAATCCTGAGCCATAAGCACCATGGCTTCATACGCTGCGCTATCGCCGTGTGGGTGGAACTTACCGATAACATCNCCGACGGTTCGCGCAGATTTTTTATACTTGGCAGACGCTTTAAGACCTAACTCGCTCATTGCATAAACAATGCGGCGTTGCACAGGTTTTAAACCGTCCCCAATATGCGGTAAAGCGCGATCTAAAATGACGTACATGGAATAGTCGAGGTAGGCTTTTTCAGCGTAATCACGCAGTGAAAAAGTCTCCACCGTGGTCGAACCAGGATTCAAATCAGTCATGTGTTTTCCGAGATAAAAAAGGGTTCAGCTGTCGCCGTGTTTTCGCCTTAAAGAAACAACTTCTTCGTTCAATTCGGTAATGGACTTGGCCATATCGACTAGCAAGCCCTGGACCGCTGAAGGTCGTGAGCGAATCAGCTCGAAGAAGCGGTCTTTCGGTACTCGAATCACCGAGCAAGATTTTAACGCCCGCACCGAGGCGTTTCTATGACTACCCGTTAGCGCAGCCATGGTACCGAATAACTCTCCTGGTCGAATCTTGGCCACCGCCATGTCATTCACTAGCACTTCTGCAAGGCCTTCAGCCATCGAGAAAATATCGTCGGCCGGATCACCTTGTTGAATAATAATGGAGCCAACAGGGTAAATTTCAGGCACGCCTCCTAAGCCTACAGTTTCCCGAATGTGAAGCGCATTAAGCCTCAACACCAAAGAAACATGCTGCCCTACACAGCGTATCCAGTTGCGCTGTAGTGATTTATCTATCGCAATCTCGTCAAGAAACGCATCGCGATCGTAAGCACGAATAAAGGCACCACTCTCGGACCCATAGAGCAAGGCGCCGACACCAGGAGGGAGGAAATCGGTATCCGCTAGGACGAGATCGCCAGGTTCGAGCACGCTCACAACGGTATTGCCATTCAATATCGAAACCAACCCATTTTCAACGACGCCGATCATGTTCAGTGGCATCGCCCGAAATTCAGCAGCGGGTGTTGACGACAGCTCGATCAGTCTAGACTCTATGGAAATTCCGCTCAGTACGGTGCGTAACGTCTTTTTTACGTCATCATTGAGCGTTTGAAAATCTTCGCCTGACTGTGCAGTTGCTAACATAGCGCTAACTCAAACGGATGCTTCGATTTACCATCGTAACGCAGACAGTGGCGTTCGGCCACGCAATTTGTAAAACTCAGCGCCGATTCGTAAGAGAGGAATAGTCGTGTGGCTATNAGCAAGATGAATGTGCAATGGCGATGGCGCCATTTCGAGCTATTTACCGTGAGCGAATGGCACGAGATCTTGCAGTTGCGGGCAAAAATCTTCGTGGTGGAGCAAAATTGTCCGTATGTAGACCCCGATCACAAAGACCCATTGAGCTGGCATCTAGTGGGGTATNGAGAGAGANNTGCAGAGNGANNTNNAGAGCGAAATGAAGNGCNGCGTGGTGAGACAAATGAAGGGGCGCGCGCGGGTTACGCGCCGGTTGCAACGCTTCGAGCAGTCCCGCCCGGCGTGAGCTATGAGGAAAGTTCTATTGGACGGGTCGTCGTTGACCAATCTCGTCGCGGGACCCAGCTTGGGCGAGAAATGATGCTGCGAGGCATAGACTTCAACCGCCGTATGTGGGGGGGAGGCATCCGTATCAGCGGGCAATCCTATCTAGAGCGCTTCTACCAATCGCTAGGCTTCGAAACCGTGGGCAAGCCCTACCTAGAAGACGATATTCCGCACATAGAAATGCTGTTGTCCGCCGACACCCAAGTTATGGGCGCCAGCTAACAGCGATTACAGATTACGCAGCGCTGCGTGAGGCGCGCTTGCGCTCGTGCTCAAGCAGAAGCTTTTTGCGTATACGAATACTTTCAGGGGTTACTTCTACCAGCTCATCGTCTTCAATGAACTCAAGCGCTTGCTCAAGGGTGTGAACCACGTGCGGCGTCAAAGTCAGGGCTTCGTCAGTACCTGAAGCACGGACGTTAGTGAGCTGCTTGGCTTTTGTTGGGTTAACGGTTAGGTCGTTGCTTCTACTGTGCAAACCAATAACCTGCCCTTCATACACATCGATATTGGGGCCAATAAACAACCGGCCGCGATCCTGCAGTGTGAACAGCGCATACGCTAAGGTTTTTCCCTTTACCATGGATACCAAAACGCCATTGGTACGGCTGGCAAGCTCTGATTTAGCGACAGGCCCGTAATGATCGAACACGTGCGTCATAATGCCCGAACCCGAGGTCAGCGTCATAAAGAGCGATCGGAACCCAATGAGGCCTCGCGCAGGCACAATAAACTCAAGGCGAACACGACCATTGCCATCGAGTACTAGATTTCTCATCTCTGCTCGGCGCAGGCCAAGCTCCTCCATGACCCCACCTTGATGCTGCTCTTCACAATCAATCACTAGGTTTTCGTAGGGCTCAGAAGTAACTCCGTCAATGACTTTTTGGATAACTTCTGGACGTGATACACCTAGCTCAAATCCTTCTCGGCGCATGCTTTCAATAAGGACTGATAAATGCAGCTCACCTCGCCCTGAGACTTTGAATTTGTCTGGTGTGTCGCCCTGCTCCACACGTAATGCAACGTTGTGAATAAGTTCACGCTCCAATCGCTCTTTAATATTGCGCGATGTCACGTATTTGCCTTCAAGCCCTGCAAAAGGAGAATCATTAACCTGGAAGGTCATGCTGACCGTTGGCTCGTCCACCGATAGTGGCGGGAGCGCTTCAGGGTGCGAAGGCACACACAGAGTATCGGAAATATTCAACGCTTCAATGCCGGTCACACAGACAATATCGCCCGCCTCGGCCTGTTCGACGTCGACACGATCTAATCCGTGGTAACCCATTACCTGGAGAATACGGCCGTTACGCTTACCGCCTTCACTATCGACCACAGTGACCTGGGTATTGGGTGTCATCACGCCGCGAGTAATCCTGCCAACACCAATAACGCCGGTATAGCTGTTGTAATCAAGCGCGGAAATTTGCATTTGCAGTGGGCCCTCGGAATTAACCTTAGGCGGCTCCACTTTGTCGATTATCGCTTGGAATAGCGGTGTCATGTCATCGGACATCGCTTCGTGATCTTCACCAGCAATGCCGTTAATCGCCGAGGCATAGATGATCGGAAAGTCCAGCTGCTCTTCATTGGCACCTAGCTTGTCAAAAAGATCAAATACCTGATCGACAACCCAATCTGGCCGCGCACCCGGTCGGTCGACTTTATTGACCACAACAATAGGGTTGAGACCGCGTTCAAAAGCTTTAGAGGTCACAAACCGTGTTTGTGGCATTGGCCCATCCACTGCGTCGACCAGTAGCAGTACCGAATCGACCATGGAGAGCACTCGCTCCACCTCTCCACCAAAGTCTGCGTGCCCAGGGGTATCCACAATATTGATGCGATAGTCATTCCAGCGAATGGCCGTGTTCTTTGCCAAAATAGTAATGCCGCGCTCGCGCTCTTGGTCATTCGAATCCATGACCCGCTCAGCGCCTGCGCTTCTGCGATCCAAAGTTCCCGATTGGTGCAGGAGACAGTCAACGAGTGTGGTTTTCCCATGGTCGACGTGGGCGATAATTGCGATATTACGTAGTTGGCTAATCACGTGCAGAATCTCTTAACAGGAGGGGGGGTGCCCTTTGAGGCGCGCGGAGTGTACCAGAGACCAGTCGGACTTGGGGCATTTCAGGTAGCAACATATTACCGATCGA
>JGI26079J46598_1001295_pt1 | contig 9982 bp, 12 predicted proteins | sample SaaInl59LU_5_DNA_FD_46598 | JGI IMG/M metagenome (IMG submission 46598) | reverse complement strand
ATTGGGCCACAGCGCGCGAAACAGCTGGAAAAAGCGACCATGATCCTTCGGAAATAGTCATTGACGAGGTGGCCGGGCAATGGATTGCCTTGCTGCCGCTGGCGATTTGGCCCCTACCCTTTGACAGCGCCGCTTTCTATTATGTGTTCGGTTTTGTCGCCTTTCGCCTGTTTGATATCACAAAACCAGGTTTGGTCGGATGGGCCGATCGTCTTGTTGGCCCTCTTGGCGTTATGCTTGATGATATCATTGCCGGGGTGATGGTAGCCTTGGCCATGGCGCTTGTGATGGTGGCCTTATGAGCCCTATCGCCGAAGAAATCTTGCGCAAGGCCCAGGCTTTAGGGTTGAAAATCACCTGCGCCGAAAGCTGCACTGGCGGGATGATTAGCGCCGCTTTGACAGATATTGCCGGCAGTTCAGCTATATTTGAACAGGGCTTTGTCACCTATTCCAATGGGGCAAAGCAGAAGATGCTTGGGGTGCGCCACAAGACCCTTGCCGATTACGGCGCGGTCTCGGAACCCGTGGCGCGCGAAATGGCTGAAGGCGCATTGCGCCAGTCGCAGGCCGATATCGCAATCTCAGTCAGCGGCATTGCGGGGCCGGGTGGCTCTGAATTTAAGCCCGAGGGCCGCGTATGTTTTGCCCTGGCCAGCGCTCACGGCACCCAAAGCGAAACCCAGGACTTTGGCGCGCTCGGCCGGGCCGCGGTGCGCCAGGCTGCTTTAGATCATGCCTTAAACTTAATCCATGTGCATCTCAACTTAGCCCATTGATTAAACCCGGCGCGTTATTTTCGCCCAAAATTTATGCAAACTTTGAATAAGCCCTGAAAAACATCAGCGCGCTCGGCATGACGCTTTCCATCACCTGCGCTTATGGTCGAAGACGCCGGCACGTGATTTAGGAGGTTACTATGAACGCTGCTGATACAGCTTGGATTATTGTTGCCACGGCATTGGTGCTATTCATGACACTGCCTGGGCTGGCTCTGTTTTACGGGGGGCTGGTGCGCGCGCGGAATGTTCTGAGCGTATTTATGCAATGTTTCGGCATTGCTTGTCTCATGAGTGTGCTGGTTGGCCTTCGGCTATTCCATCGCCTTCGGGTCTGGCACCTCCGGCTATTGGGGCGGTCTGAGCCATGTGTTCCTGAACGGTGTTGACGCCAGTACGGTCCGCGATAGCACCACCCTGCCAGAAGTTCTGTTCTTTGCCTTTCAAATGACCTTCGCCATCATCACCCCCGCGCTGATCGTCGGCGCCTATGTCGAGCGGATTGGCTTTGGGTTTGTGATGACATTTTCCGGGCTTTGGATGCTGCTTTGCTATGCGCCTGTTGTCCATTGGGTCTGGGGCGGCGGCTTCCTGGCCGATGGCGGCCTGTTTGGCGCGACGGGATTAAAGGATTTGCGGGCGGTGTTGTGGTGCATGAAACAGCGGGGCTGGCGGCATTGGTCATTGCTGTGATGCTTGGCGCGCGGCGCAATACAACCACCCCGCCGCATAACCCTGGCTTTGTCATGCTCGGGGCTGCGATGCTTTGGGTTGGTTGGTTCGGCTTTAACGGCGGATCGCAATTGGCGGCCGATGGCGGTGCAGCTATGGCTTTGACAGTTACGCATATTTCTGCCGCAGCGGCCTCGCTCACCTGGGCGCTCTGGGAGCGGATCAAATACGGCAAAGCCTCACTCGTGGGTATGGTCACCGGCACGATTGCAGGGCTGGCCTCGATCACACCGGCTTCTGGCTTCGTTGGTCCAATTGAGGCACTCCTCATCGGGTCAGTCGCAGGCATCCTGTGCCAGGAAGCGGTAAATCTGGTGCGCAACAGCCTGAAAATAGACGATACATTGGACGTCTTCGCCGTCCACGGTGTCGGCGGGATCTTTGGAACCATCATGATCGCAGTCTTTGGAGCAGGCGCATGGGTCGCGCAAATTGGCAGCCTTGTCATTGTCGGCATCTTCACGGTGGTTGTCACCGTGGTGCTGGTCAAGCTCGTGTCTCTCGTGACCCCTCTGCGGGTCAGTGAAGAAGACGAATACACCGGGCTGGATCTGGCCGCCCATGGCGAGCGCGCCTATGATCACACGTCTTAAAACCTAAGGTAAATACGTGAAAAAGGCTCCCATTTGGGGGCCTTTTTTATGGCTGGGCTTGCCCATAGAGCGCATCCGCTCGGGTCTCAAACGCTCGCACGATCCGCAGCATGGCCTCATTAAAGACCAGACCAATCACACCTTGTAAAATGGCGTTCTTAAATTCGAAATCTACAAAGAATGTAACAGCACAGCCTTCGGCTGTGTCCTCAAACTTCCAGGTGGATTTCATATATTTGAATGGTCCATCGAGATATTGCGTGTCGATGAACTTATCCTTGGGATGCAAGATTACCTGACTGCCGAAGCGTTCGCGAAATACTTTAAAAGAGATCACAAGATCCGCCGCCATGATTTGCCGCGATCCCTCATCGGTCACCGATTTCACGCGCGCGGCGGCACACCAAGGCAAAAATTCCGGGTATGAGGCCACATCTGCGACCAAATCATACATGCCCTGCGCAGAATACGGCAAAATTTTTGTTTCATTATGCGTAGGCATTGTGTTTCCCGCTGACTTTGAGCGCAAGATGTCCTAGAAAGCTGGGGAAAATTCAAGAGGGTACTATGTCGCAAAAACCTTATGTCATCGACAATATGATTTCTGCCAAGTCTATCGCGGCCAGAATAGAGCAATTGGCCGCAGAAATTGAGCAAGAATTTGCAGATACTGATAAACTCGTGGTGGTCGGACTTTTGCGCGGCTCATTTGTTTTTATTGCTGATTTGGTGCGCGAGATTAATTTGCCGATTGAGGTCGATTTCCTGGAGGTCAGCAGCTATGGCGACGCCATGGAAAGCTCGCGCGAAGTGCGTATATTGAAGGATCTGCGTGGCACCATCGAGAATCGTGACGTCCTTATTGTCGAGGACATCGTCGACACCGGCCACACGATGAAGAATGTCACCGAGCATATTTTGCGCCGTCAACCCAAACGCATGCGCACCATCGCCTTGCTGGACAAGCCCTCACGACGCGAGGTTGACATTAAGACGGACTTCTTAGGCTTTGAAATTCCAGATGAGTTTGTGGTGGGCTATGGTATTGATTTCGCCCAACGCAACCGCAACCTGCCCTTTATTGGAAAAGTTCGTTTTACATGAACCCAAGATTTTTTCTAAAAATGGCGCGGATTGCGCGCCATCCACCCTCGAAAAAAACCATCCTCTTGTGGATTGCCGTTGTGGGGATCGCTTTGGTCCTCTTTGGCATCGAGCGATTGATCGGCTGGCCAGATTGGTTGACGGTGAATTCGCATCGCGGCGGCATAGGGTTTTAACGCAGCCTTTGGCCCTAACCCTGCGCCGCCTGCCGTGCCTTTTGCATTTTCGCAAAATCGTCACCCGCGTGATAGGAACTGCGGGTTAAGGGGGTCGCTGAGACCATCAAGAATCCCTTCCCTTTGGCCGCTTTCTCATAGCTGGCAAATTCCTCTGGCGTGACAAATCGGTCAACCCGGTGATGTTTGAGCGTCGGTTGGAGATATTGGCCGATGGTGATAAAATCTACATTGGCCGCGCGCATATCATCCATGACCTGATGCACAGCTTGGCGATCCTCGCCCAAACCGACCATGATGCCCGATTTGGTAAACATCGTGGGATCGAGCTCCTTGACCCTTTGCAGCAAACGCAGTGAGTGAAAATACCGCGCGCCGGGGCGCACTTCAGGATAGAGACCNGGGACGGTTTCTAGATTGTGGTTAAACACATCGGGTTTCGCNGCCACAACCTCTTCCAAGGCTTCAGGGGCGCAACGAATAAAATCAGGTGTNAGGATCTCAATNGTTGTGCTGGGCGATTGCTTGCGAATTGCGCGAATGGTTTGGGCGAAATGCGCCGCACCNCCATCTTCGATATCGTCGCGATCCACTGAGGTGACCACAACNTGGTTGAGCCCTAATTTTTTTACGGCATCNGCCACCCGGCCCGGCTCGAACACATCTAAATCTTCTGGCGGTTTTCCGGTGGCAATATTGCAGAAGGTACAGGCCCTTGTGCAGACCTCCCCCATGATCATCATTGTGGCATGGCCTTGATTCCAGCATTCCCCCACATTGGGGCAGCCGGCCTCTTCACAGACAGTCACAAGCTTATTGTCACGCATGATTTTGCGTGTCTCTTGATAGCCTTGCCCCACAGGGGCTTTCACACGAATCCAAGCCGGCTTTTTCGGCTGCGGATTGTCCGGCCGTTTGGCTTTTTCAGGATGGCGTTGCTCGGGAATTTTTAAATCACGCATGTCAGTCGTCCTCAGTTGCTTTAAACTAACACAACCCGCGTAAACAGCCACCCCCAAGGTTGGGAATATCCGTTATGCACTGAGGCGTTAACCGACCAAGGCTTCAGCCGCCTGCGTGTCTTCGTAATGGCGCGCCAGCCTTTGCAGAGCAATGCGCAACACGATTTTGCCAGAGCGCGCTGACCAACCCATGGTCTGCTCCACGGCCTCAAGCCCCTCGAGCCGGCAACAACAGCGCAGCGCCACATCGCCAAGACCTGGTCCCAAATCTGCCAAAGCGGAGCGCGCGCGATAAAGCGCTGAGGCTGCGGGCGCCTGAGACTTCCGGCTCAGGCCGGAGCGAATGGCCCCGAGCCAATCGATGGGCGCGTTGCTTTCGAGCAGCGCCAATTCATAATCCTCCCGTAACCGCTCGGCCTGTTTCACAAGGCTGCGTGAAATATATGGCTCGCCATCTTTGTTGCGCCGGCGCGCCAAAGCGTGCACCGGGCTGATCGCCTGGCCGTAGCGCAATCGCCCACGGCTGACGGGATCGGAGGGCCCGCCCTCTCGGCCGTCCGTGTCATTCGTGTCGGCCTCCTCCAGTCTTGCCAGCAGTTTTAAACCGACATCTGTAAGGTGAAAGCGCATGATCCGCGCTTGCGGATCGTCACATTTGAGCCAATCTTGCATGGTCATGGCCATGACCTGCGCCCGATCAAGCGTGCCCAATTTCTCAACCTGGCCCTGAACCGCCTCACGGACAATAACCGCCAATTCAAGCCCCTGCGCCAAAGCCAAGACGGTATTTTTTCGTGCCAAATACCGCAAGGCGGTGATGCTCGGCGCATCCAGAGAGGCGGGGTAGCACAGGGGATTGGGGTCAGGGTTGTGAAAGCTCATGGGTTTATCCTCCAAGCGCCGGGGCGCTGATTCCAAGCAGTATTTGCTCAATTCTTGGACCGCGCGATCGATAAGAGGATCGTCACGCAATGTCTCAATCTTGCGGACAGAGCGCGACACCGTTGACGGGTGAACACCAGAATACCGGGCCAAACTGCGAATTGAATGTCCATGCTCTGTATGGGCCAGATACAGCTTGACCGCATGAGGCATCCAGACAGGCATTTTCGAATGTGGCACGCCGCCTCGACCGTTCGAAAAGTCAAATTGTGAGATACGCACTCCAGACACCAATCTTTTCACAGGTTGCATTAGTATTATGGTAATAATTATTACGCGTTGGTTAATTCGCTCTAAGCCTCAAAGAATGATGGATAAAATTAGCCGATCTATGAATTGACCAAACGCCAAACGCCGCGAGACGCAACACCCTCGGCATCTGTGCCAGCCTGAGGGTTGATTCTCAAAATGGAGGTGCGTGATGCGGCACATTGAACTCAGATTGAACACTCTCAAACGTCCCAAGCTCATGTTAGAGGCGGCGCGTAATGGGCTGGCCAGTTATGATCCCAGCCGCCATCTTCCGGTGCTCTTAGGAGGGTCGCTCCACCGCAGCAAAACCGGCCAACTGGATTGCTTGTTGGACATTGAAGAGACCTACAACCGATTGCGCAAAGAAAAGCGCGCTGAGTATTCCCCAGCGCGCCACATCCGATATCTTATTGCCACATTGGCAGAATACCGCAGTCTTAGAAAGACCTAAGGACCAAAAGGTCAATGCTAGACAAAAGCGTCGGGCATCGCCGCTTTTTTGTCGGCCACATATTTCTCAAGCGCCGCCAAAATTTCAGGGTCGAGCGGCGGTTGCTGATAGTTGGCCAATTGAGAGGCCACGCGTTCTGCGGCCAAACTATAGGTGTCGCGCGCGCCCTCTTCGTACCAGGTCTCAAAGGGCTTGTAGTCAAACAAATTCGACCGCCAAAACGCAGATTTGAAGTTCTTTTGCGTGTGGTCACATCCGAGGTAATGGCCGCTTGGCCCAACCTCGCGGATGGCATCCATGGCTTGGCCGTTTTCATCAGCTGAGACCCCAAGTCCCATTTTCTGCAGAGTGCCGAGGTGGTCGGCATCCATAACGAATTTCTCAAAGGACGCCACAAGCCCACCTTCCAGCCAGCCGCAGGAGTGAAGCATAAAGTTGACCCCGCCCAAAAGTGCGGCGTTGAGCGTATTGGCGGTCTCATAAGCCGCCTGCGCGTCGGGTAATTTCGAGCCGCAAAGCCCGCCGCCTGAGCGAAACGGCAAGTTCATCCGGCGGGCCAACTGCCCGGCTCCGTAAAGAATTTGGCTGGCCTCTGGCGTGCCGAAGGTCGGTGCGCCGGAGTTCATGTCAATGGAGGTGACAAATGTGCCAAAGATCACGGGAGCCCCGGGCTTGATGATTTGACTATAGGCGATACCCGCCAAAACTTCAGCCAGAACCTGGGTCAATGTGCCCACGACCGACACCGGCGCCATCGCCCCACCTACGATGAAGGGCGAGATAATGCTGGCTTGATTGTTGGAGGCAAAAACCTCCAAGGCGCCCATCATAATGCTGTCAAAGGTGAGCGGGCTGTTGATATTGATCAACGATGTCATCACGGTGTTGTTTTGTACAAACTCTTTGCCAAACAAAATTTCGCACATCTCGACGGAGTCCTGTGCGCGGCTTGGCTCGGTCACAGACCCCATGAACGGCTTATCGCTATACACCATATGCGTCAAAAGCATATCCAGATGGCGCTTGTTAACCGGCACATCGGTGGGTTCGCAAACGGTCCCGCCGGAATGGTGCAGATATTTTGACATATAGCCCAATTTCACAAACTTTTGAAAATCAGCCAAAGTTGCATACCGGCGGCCACCATCGCGGTCGCGCACGAAGGGCGGGCCATAGACGGGCGCCGTCACCAAAGTTTTGCCGCCAATTTCCACGTTCCGCTCAGGGTTGCGCGCATGTTGCACAAATTTCGACGGCGCCGTTTTGCACAGCTCACGCGCAAGACCGCGCGGGATCCGAACACGCTCGCCCTCAATGGTCGCCCCAACTGAGCGCCAACGCTCTAGGGCTTCCGGGCTGTCCACAAAGTTCACCCCGATTTCTTCAAGCACGGTTTCCGCATTATACTCGATGATTTCAAGTGTTGCTTCGTCCAAGAACTCATACAGCGGGATATTGCGCTCAATATAGCGTTCTGTTTCGACGCTCACCGCTGTGCGTTCGGCTCGGCGGGCGGCGCCACCGCCGCTGCGTGATCTGCGCGCTCGTGTCTCGGACATTTTGAAACCCCTAATTGATTGTTACGTTGCTTCTAGGCATTTCTTCAACCAAGCGACGTTAATTTCCGCCACTTCGGACGGGAAAACGACATAAGTTGTAAAATCTTCTCTTTCCTTGGGTTGAACCTTTTTAAAGGTCAGAATATCGGGGGCTATGGAACATATGCATCAAAAATTACTCATCATCGACTTTGGCAGTCAAGTTACGCAACTTATCGCGCGGCGTTTGCGCGAGCTTAATGTATATTGCGAAATACACCCGTTTCAGAATGTAACGCAGGAGTTTTTGCAGCAGTTTGCGCCCAAAGCTGTGATCCTTTCGGGCGGGCCTGCCTCAGTGATTGATGAAGGCTCCCCACGCCCTCCAATGGCTGTGTTTGAGATGAATATTCCGGTTTTAGGAATTTGTTATGGCCAACAGGTGATGATGCACTGTCTGGGCGGTAAAGTGGAACGCGGGCATGGAACAGCGGAATTTGGCCGCGCCTATGTGAGCCCAAAGGCCCCCCTAAGCCTTCTGGAAGGCTGGTTTGAAGAGGGCGACGAGCAGGTCTGGATGAGCCATGGCGATCATGTCAGCGCCATTGCGCCGGGATTCGAGGTCTATGGCACCTCTCCCAATGCACCGTTTGCAGTGACGGCTGACCCGGCCCGCGAATTTTACGCCGTGCAGTTTCATCCAGAGGTGCATCACACCCCCAAAGGGGCAAAACTCTATGAGAATTTCATTCGCCGTGCAGGATTTACCGGCGATTGGACCATGGGGGCTTACCGCGAGCAGGCCCTACAGGCTATTCGCGATCAAGTGGGAGATCAAAAGGTGATCTGCGGCCTTTCGGGCGGCGTTGACAGCTCTGTTGCTGCGGTTCTGATCCATGAGGCGATTGGTGACCAGCTGACATGTGTTTTTGTCGACCACGGCTTGTTGCGCCAAGGCGAGGCCGAAGAGGTCATCGGTATGTTCCGCGATCACTACAATATGCCCTTCATCCATGCCGATGAGAAGGAGCTTTTTCTCAGCGCGCTTGATGGTCAATCTGATCCGGAAACCAAGCGGAAGATCATCGGGAAGTTGTTTATCGATGTGTTTCAAAAACATGCATCAGATGTCGGGGGTGCCAAATTCCTAGCTCAGGGCACCTTGTACCCAGATGTCATTGAAAGCGTCAGCTTTTCGGGCGGACCATCGGTGACCATCAAGTCGCATCACAATGTTGGTGGATTGCCGGAAAAAATGGGCTTGAGCTTGGTGGAGCCTTTGCGTGAGCTGTTCAAAGATGAAGTGCGCGCCTTGGGCCGCGAGTTGGGCCTGCCTGCCTCTTTCATAGGCCGCCACCCCTTCCCTGGCCCCGGCCTCGCCATCCGCTGCCCAGGGGAAATTACCCGCGAGAAGCTGGAGATTTTGCGGCGTGCCGATGCCATCTACATTGATCAAATCCGCAAGCACGGTCTGTATGACGANATCTGGCAAGCCTTTGTCGCGATCCTACCGGTGCGCACCGTGGGCGTTATGGGCGACAGCCGAACCTANGATTTCGCCTGCGCCCTGCGGGCCGTGACATCNGTNGACGGNATGACCGCGGACTACTACCCGTTTTCCCATGAATTCCTCGGCGAAACNGCCACGCGNATCATCAACGAAGTGCAAGGCATCAACCGGGTGACCTATGACATTACCTCCAAGCCACCAGGGACGATTGAGTGGGAATGAGATAAAAAAACAAATCTTTTGGTTATTAAACAATAATTTATGTCGTATAGTTATTTAGGAAAAAGTCTAGCAGGTTGTATAAAAAATAGAGAGAACGTCGAATGAAAGAAGATTTTATCGTTCAAGGTTTCAATATTCCACCGCATCCCAAAGGAGTGGTTTTGAATGGTAAAACTGTCCTATTAGAGCCTTTAAATGTGGAGAAACACTCAGAAGATTTGTTTGAATCAAATTCTTTAGATACTGAGGGAAAAAATTGGGCATACCTTCCGTATGGACCGTTCGTCACTTTAAAGAGTTATCAAGTTTGGCTTGAAAAAGAAGCATCAAAACAAGATCCCACTTTCTTTTCTATTGTTCGAAAACTTGATGATAAAGCAGTAGGAGTGGCGAGTTTCTTGCGGATTAATCAAACAGACGGCTCCATTGAAGTTGGGCACATTAACTATTCTCCTTTGCTTCAAAGAACACGCGAAGGAACTGAGGCGATGTATTTGATGATGGAATGGGCATTTGAAAATGGTTATCGCCGCTATGAATGGAAATGTAATGCCTTAAATAAGAAGAGCCGATACGCCGCACAAAGATTAGGATTATCTTATGAAGGTGTGTTTAGACAAATGGCAATAAATAAAGGTAGAAACAGAAATACTGCTTGGTTTGCCGCAATAGATAAAGAATGGCCAGCGCTCAAGGCCAGTTTCGAAACCTATCTCGCGCAC
>JGI26079J46598_1001294_pt1 | contig 9990 bp, 10 predicted proteins | sample SaaInl59LU_5_DNA_FD_46598 | JGI IMG/M metagenome (IMG submission 46598) | reverse complement strand
CGAGGTGACGTCAGTCTTTATTCGCACCGACTCTCTGATCATTCGTTCGAACGCCTCGGATGTTGGGTCGGTGGCGGATTCGTCAGATTCAATAATCTCAAGAATTTCTGGAGCAGCTATGAAGCCATACTTGACGACCTCTGCCATGCCGGCCAACAGCTCGTTTCTTGGTAGCGAACTAAGCGTGTCAAGGTCAATCACGACGCTGTCAGGCAAGTGAAATGCCCCGACCAAATTCTTGCCCTCGGAGGTGTTGATTCCAGTCTTGCCACCAATGGCCGCGTCAACCATCCCCAGCAGCGTGGTTGGGATGAGAACGGATCTGATGCCACGGAGCCAGGTTGCTGCTACGAAGCCGGCCAGGTCTGTGGTTGATCCACCGCCAAGTCCAATCACCGCATCGTTTCTGTTGAACTCCCCTTGGCCCATGATCTGCCAGCAAAAGGCTGCGACCTCAACCCGTTTGGCATCTTCAGCGGCAGGAACTTCGGCCATATACGTTTGGATTCCAGCCGACTTCAAATTCTCGGCCAGGACGTCAGCCGTTGCAGCTAGCGGCTGCGGATAGACGATAAGAACTTTCTTCGAACCGTGCAGGGTCTCGGGAATCTCATTTAGTAGAGCGCGCCCAATCAGCACCTTAGACATTCTTGCCCGCCTCTCGTTCAAGCTCTTGGAGAATGGTAACAACCGGACGGTTATCGGTCCGAACCGTTGCGCTGGCGCACTCCCTATAGAGCGGCAGCCTCTGGTCGTAAATGACCTGCCAGTTTGCTGGATCCTGTTTTAGTAGCGGTCGCTTCTCGGTGTTCAGTGACTTCAGCACATACTCCATGGTGGTGTCCAGGAAAATCACCCGCTGGCCCTTTAGTAGGACTCTATTAGCCTCGGAGAGCACAATTCCGCCGCCCGTGGCTATGACACCGCCGGTTTCAAGGGCTTGCTCCAAGGCAACTGATTCCAACTGCCTGAAATGCGCCTCGCCCTTATCGGTGAATATGTCTGGAATCGAGCCGTGTTTGCGACTAATCAGCTTGTCTGTGTCAGTGAAAGCTAGCTTGAGGGTCTTGGCTAGACGCTTGCCAAGAGTCGTCTTTCCTGCACCCATTGGACCGATAAGAACAATGGACTCGGACATTAGTCTCTTACGATTCGCGACTTGAGCGTCTCCGGAATACTCTCAAGGTAGGCATCCATGTTTCGCTTGGTCTCTTGAACTGAGTCGCCACCAAACTTTTCCAAAACTGAGTTCGCAATCACCAGAGCAACCATTGCTTCGACAACGATTCCAGATGCTGGCACTGCGCAAACGTCACTTCGTTGATGGTGAGCTGTTGTTGCCTCACCAGAGCCAGTGTCGATGGTTTGGAGCGCCTTCGGCACGGTGCTGATCGGCTTCATGCCAGCTCTGACTCGAACTATCTCGCCGTTGGTCATTCCGCCTTCGATGCCACCTGCTCGGTCCGTAAGCCTCTTTACTCCAGCCTCTGAGTTCACGATCTCGTCGTGCGCGACGCTACCGCGACGACGGGTTGTTTCTAGCCCGTCACCAATCTCCACCGACTTCATTGCCTGGATACCCATCACGGCGGCAGCCAGCTGCGAATCTAGTCGACGGTCGGCGTGAACATAGCTTCCCAGCCCTGGCGGGCAACCATAGACCAACGTCTCACAGACGCCGCCGATGGTGTCGCCGGTTGAATGACAATCATCAATCTCAGCAACCATTGCCTCGCTGGCTTCCTTGTCGAAACAACGAACTGGATTTTCATCCAGTGCTGCAACGTCCTTTGGTCCAGGAAGCTCGGTGGAGCTGTTCAATGCAGTGCCGATGGCAACTGTGTGAGTGACCAGTCTGATACCAAGCTCTTCGAGAAATTTCTGCGCCACCGCCCCTAGTGCAACCCGGGTGGCAGTTTCACGGGCGCTAGCGCGCTCAAGGACCGGGCGAGCCTCATCAAATCCATACTTTTGCATGCCGGTGAAGTCAGCGTGACCGGGGCGCGGTTTTGTCAGTGGCGCAGCTCTTGCTCCAGTCAGCTGATCTTCAGCTACCGGAGCAGCGCTCATAACGGTCTCCCATTTTGGCCACTCGGTGTTAGCGATGCGGATCGCCACGGGGCCACCCTGGCTCAGCCCAAAGCGCACTCCCGCCGAAATATTGATTAGGTCTTGCTCGAATTTCATGCGAGCGCCACGGCCATAACCCAAACGGCGACGAGCAAGAGCCGATTGCAGATCAGCCTCCAGGATTTCAACGCCTGCTGGCAGACCCTCGATGACACCTATTAGTTCTGGGCCGTGTGACTCTCCGGCAGTAATCCAACGCAACATGGGTCTATTTTGTCATGCCCAGGGTCGCCCTGATGGTTTCTACCAATTTTGCTTCGTCTTCAAGAGGGGTTTCTGGTCCCTCACCATTGAAAATTCGTTGCTGGCCAACCGCCTGCCAGATCAGCATGTCGAGGCCTGAGATTGATTCCGCGAAGTGCTCAGTGCCAAGCTTGTTGCTGTAGGCAACATCCAACAAAGTGCCTGAAAAGCTTGGCTGCCCAACCAGAATCTCACTTAGGGCACCGGTCGGTAGTGTGCTTATCACCAGATCGCAGGAGAGCACTTCCTGAAGGCTCGCCAGCGACGCATCGAAGTTCTCTGCCAAGGGCACAGCAGCCTCACTTCGTCTCCCCCAAAGCTTTAGCGGAGCGTTCCTGAATGCCATTACGGCGCTTCTAGCCGTTGCTCCGGTACCGAGCACCCCCACTGATTTTGGTTGCAGGTGCGCAGCTGCCTGCTGGAGTCCAAAGATGTCGGTGTTGTCTGCACACCAAACACCATCGGACAAATACAGGGTATTAGCGGCAGATGCCTCGAGGGCCAAATCAGAAACCTTGCCGGCGACAATTAGCGCCTGAACCTTCAGTGGCATGGTCAAGCTGAGCCCTAGAAATTCACTGTGGGACTCTAAGAAGCTTTCGAGATCTGTTACTTCGAATTTTAGGTATTCGTTATCAAGCCCAAGGTGATCGAGAATCACCCGATGAATCACCGGTGACTTGCTGTGCGCTATCGGCGACCCCAGCACCGCATACTTATCAGCAGACATCATTTGGATTGTCCCTGCACCATTGTCGATAAATGTCGGCAGCCTTTTCGTGTTCGGCAAGAGTCTCAGAAAAGATCGTCTCCCCGGTGTTCAGGTTGATTGCCACGAAATACAGCCACCTTCCCGCGACGGGTCTCAGAGCGGCCTCAATCGTTAGTGCACCCGGATTAGTGATCGGGCCAATTGGCAGACCTGGATTTGAAAAAGTGTTGAACGGATTCGCGGTGTCCCTAAGGCCTTCCTGGAAAGAGTCCAGGTTGCCTTCATATCGGTATTTGACGGTCTGGTCAGATTGCAGTGGCATTCCGACATCCAGACGATTCAGGAACACTCGAGAGATTTTGTAGAAGTCCTCAGTGAGGCGCCCCTCGGATTGAATAATCGAAGCAAGGGTCACAATCTCAAGGGAGTCTTTCAGTGAAATCTCGTAACCTGCCAGCTCTTGTTCCATTCGATCGACCATTGCGGTGATCACTTGATCTGCAGTGACTCCCGGGTCAAACGAGTAGGTCGCCGGGAACAGGTAACCTTCGATGCTAGGAGCATTGTCAGGAAGTCTTTCCAGTTGTGTTTCTATTGCCGCTTCGATGGAGGCGATTGAGACGTCTAGGTCCTCGGCCAGCCTTGGAATTGTCTGGGCAACAGTCAATCCCTCCGGAATAGTTGTTGTCACCAGAACCCTGTTCTCACCGGTCATCAACAGTGTGAGTGCCGCGCTGCCAGAAAGCTTGGTCGGGAATTCATAGCTTCCCGGAAAAATAACCAGATCAACGTTCAGCATGTCACGGTAGATCGCATCAAAGCTCTTGATGATGTCGGCCTCAACCATTTTTCTTGCCACATCTTCGCCGTTGTCTCCAGCCTCGATAACCAAAATCGTCGAGGGGCCAGGCTCTCCCTGATAGTCCTCAACTTGAAACCTGCTTAGGAAATCCTGAACGCTCGAACCTGCAAGCGACAGACCGCCCGCAACCAGCCCGACCACCACCGCTATCGAAATCAGTCCGGCAAGCCATGACTTATAGGAGCGCTTCTTNACTGGAGTCGCTTCAAGGTCTTCAATCATGAACTTCCTCCAAGGTTTTGCCTGCAAGCTGACCTGAGATCTCCGAACTCAGTGCGAAGTCCAAGATTACAGCTGCAGCACTGGCGTCAATGATTCCCTTTTGCTGCTTTGAATTCTTGCCCGCTTGTCGAAGGTTTCCGGCTGCTTGTCGACTAGTGAGTCGTTCGTCAATAAGACGCACTTCAAGACCGCAGGCCTCAAGCTGGCTCGCGAAATCAATCGCCATTTGGGTGCTTGCGGTCTTCGATCCGGAAAGCGAGATTGGCAAGCCAACATAGCAACAGACAGCGTTTGCTTCCTCGTACAGGGAGCTGATCGCAGTTATTGCCGCTGCGTCGTTTGGAACAGTTGAGTGCGGGATTGCGAGTGTGTCAACAGACAGAGCGACACCAATTCTTGCAAGACCAATGTCAAGGCCCAGCTTCTTCATTAGATCGAAGCTGCCGCTGCGCTCAGTGCCTGGGTTAGCTTGTCGCTGTCCGAGCCGCCACCCTGTGCCATGTCTGGCTTTCCGCCGCCGCCACCACCCAAGATCTTTGAGGCTACCGAAACAAGCTGTCCCGCCTTTGCTCCAGCTGCAACAGCATCCTTGCCCGCCACAGCAACCACTACCGCCGAACCACTGGCTTTACTGCCCAGGATCACAACCGAGTTTTCACCAAGTTCTGATCTAAGCGCCATGGCAAGGCTACGCAGCATGTCTGAAGACTCGATTGAAACCTCGAGGCTCAGTAGGTTGTAGCTACCAACAGCTTTGGCTTGCTTAGCAAGCTCGGGAACCTTTGACAGCACTTGGCCAGCCTCTAGCTCCTGTAGCTTCTTTTCAGCTGCCTTCAGGTCAGATAGTGCCTGAGTAACTTTTGACTCTAACTCTTCTGGAGAAGATTTCAATTCCGCCGATAGCCGCTTCACAATGTCGCGGTCAGCATGCAGAGCATGAAGACCCGGCTGGCCAACTAGAGCTTCGATTCTTCTTGATCCGGAACCAACAGATGACTCGGTGGTGACGCTAACCAAACCAATTTGGGAAGAGCGAGAAACGTGAGTTCCACCACAGAGCTCTCTAGACCATGGTCCGCCGACCTGCACCACGCGCACTTGCTCGTCGTATGTTTCACCGAACAGCGCAATAGCGCCAAAGTCCTTGGCTTCACCAACGGTCATAAATTGAGCGCTGACAGCCAAGTCTGATGAGATTGCCAGATTGGAAACTTCTTCAATCTCACTCTTTGTTTCTTCACTAAGTGCTTGACTCCACGAGAAGTCCAGTCGCATGTATCCCGGCCTATTAAACGAGCCTGACTGAAGCGCCTGTGGTCCAAGTACTTGCCTGATTGCTGCATGGACTACGTGAGTTGCGCTGTGAGCCTGACAGGCCCCAAGTCGCCAGGTGGCATCAACGATTGTGTTCGCAGATTCGCCAACCGTCACTTGTCCTGAAACCACTCGAACCTTATGAGCAAATAGCCCCTTAACCGGCTTCTGGACATCGAGGACCTCAAGTACGAAACCAGCTCCGACAATTTTTCCGGCATCAGCGGCCTGACCACCAGATTCTCCGTAGAGAGAGGTTCGGTTCAGGAAAACTTCGCCGATTTCGCCTGCTGCTAGCGCAGGAGTAACCTGCCCATCTCTAACAAGCCCGATGATCTCAGCCTCCGCTTCGAGCTGCTCGTAGCCGACAAACTCGGTCGCACCAACAGATCGCACTTCGCTGTAAACCTGCAGCGATCCACCGCCGAGCTTTTTGTCTTTGGCGTCCTGCTTGGCGCGATCTTTTTGGTCTTGCATTAGTTGATTGAAGCCATCGCGGTTCACGGTCAACCCGTGCTCTTCGGCAATTTCAACTGTCAGGTCGATTGGAAAGCCATAGGTGTCGTGGAGCAGGAAGGCCACTTCACCTGGGAGGATGCCGCTAGCTTTAGCGATTGCCTGTTCAAGCGCGACGGTTCCAGTCTCAAGGGTGCGCGCAAAGCCCGCCTCCTCGGCAAGCGCAATGCGCAAGATTCTTGAAAAGTTCTCCTCAAGTTCTGGGTAGGCCTCGACCATTGCATCTTTGCTAGCTGTGAAAAGTGCCTCGAAGCTAGGTTTGGTGACCCCGAGAAGGCGAAGCGCGCGAACCGAACGGCGCAAGAGTCGTCTGAGCACGTAACCGCGACCTTCGTTGGCAGGAGTGACGCCATCAGAGATGAGCATCAGCGAAGACCTAATGTGGTCTGCTATCACACGCATCCGGACGTCGTCTACCTCTGTAGCTCCGTAGGATTTGCCGCTTAGGTCACTGGCTAGGTCAATCAGTGGTCGAATTTGATCGATCTCATAAATGTTTTCGACATCCTGGAGAATGAAAGCTACTCGCTCAAGACCCATTCCAGTGTCGATGTTTTGCTTGGGTAGATCCCCGATGATTTCAAAGTGGTCTTTGGTTCCACCATCTGCGCGCTCATACTGCATGAAGACCAGGTTCCAGATCTCTATGTAGCGATCCTCATCAACCTCTGGCCCACCTTCCAGACCGTATTCAGGCCCGCGGTCATAGTAGATTTCTGAACAAGGACCGGCTGGACCGCGCTGCCCGGTTGACCAATAGTTGTCGGCCATTCCGCGCTTTTGGATCCGCTCTTTCGGGATGCTGGTTTGCGTTAGCCAATATTCAATCGACTCATCATCGTCCTGNTAAACNGTCGCCCAAAGTCTTTCTGGGTCAATGCCATAGCCGCCGTCCTCCAGNGAGGAGGTCAACAGCTCCCAGGCATAGGCAATCGCTTCCTTTTTGAAGTAGTCGCCGAAACTGAAGTTTCCATTCATCTGGAAGAAAGTGCCGTGACGGGTGGTCTTCCCAACCTCGTCGATGTCCAAGGTCCTCACGCACTTCTGCACCGAGGTTGCTCGCTGGTAAGGAGCTGGCAGAACGCCAGTCATAAAGGGAATGAACGGGACCATTCCGGCCACCACGAACATCAGCGTTGGGTCTTGGCTAATTAGAGGGGCGCTTGGTACAACCGTGTGATCTTTTCCCTCGAAGAAGGAAAGCCACCGCCGCTTGATTTCGGCAGTCTTCATCGCTACTTCTTAGGCTTGTTGGCTTTGGCAATCTCAGCTTGACGCTCTTGATAGCCGTCAGCGATTGAGCTTGAAAAATCCTTAGCAGCCGTACGAATTTCATCCACTGCCTCTTGGGCACGTGGGTTATCGCGAATCTGAACCAGCGCAAGTGCACCAAGGCCAATCCCCGCTACAAACCAACCAAATTTGGACATAATTACCTCCGCTTGCCGAACACTTTTAGCGCGCCTTGCAAAATGCCGGCGACCTTTGTAAGTGGTGCCCCTACTGATGCCGTAAACACGGCAACCATGGAGCTGATGTTTGTAGTGACTTGCTCGACATCTTCTGTGATCTTGTCCACTCGCTTCAGCTGCTTATTAGCCTCAGCCAGTGTGATTTTTGCTTCACTCAAAATAGGTTCGAACTCATTGTTGAAGGTTCGAACAGTCGATGCGCTCTCGTCGAGCAGCTTGCCAAGTTTCACCAATGGGACACCTAGCAGAATGACAAACAGGGCGACGCTGGCAGCAAGAATGATGCCAACAATCTCCCCGCTTGTCATTATCAAACTACCTAGCTGCGTAGTACTCAACCACTAGCTGAACTTCACAGGTCACTGGAACNTCATCGCGCTTAGGGCGACGAACAAGTGTTACCTGCAGTTTGTCTAGATCAGCTGAAAGATACTCAGGAGTCTTAGCCAGTACGTCAGAGTTGCCACCAGCAGCCGCAACCTGGAAAGGCTCGGTGCGCTCAGACTTCTCGTGAACGTGAATCATCTGACCAGGCTTCACGCGGAATGAAGGGCGGTCAACGCGCTCTCCGTCAACAAGAATGTGACGGTGAACAACCATCTGACGAGCCTGCGCAATCGTGCGAGCGATTCCAGAGCGAAGCACTAGTGCGTCAAGACGCATCTCCAGCAACTCAACTAGGTTCTCACCTGTTAGACCACTGGTGCGCTTTGCCTCCTGGAAGGTCTTACGAAGCTGAGCTTCGCGAATTCCATACTGAGCGCGAAGACGCTGCTTCTCACGCAGACGAACTGCGTAGTCAGAGTCACTCTTGCGCTTGGTGCGGCCGTGCTGACCCGGTCCGTAGGGTCGTTTTTCCATATACTTCGCAGCTTTAGGTGTCAATGCGATACCAAGAGCACGTGATAGACGTGTCTTACTGCGGGTTCTAGTTGTCTTAGACAAAAAGGTACCTTTCAAACTTTCAAATTGGATTTTTACATGCTCCGGATTCCAGCCGCAGAATCCAGATAACCCAGAAATACTACCAGAGCAAGGCCGACAGTGTCACTACCTGAACAGTATTTTGTTAATCAGCTCTAGCCGTTTGGCCAGTTCGGCCTCCTGGCCGTGGTTTGTGGGCGTGAAGTATTTTGCATTGCCGGGCCAATACTCCTGCGTAATCACACCAATTTCACTGTCATGGGGGTATTTGTAACCAACGGCTCCGCTTGAGCGCAGGTGGGAAGGAATAGCTGGCACTTCACCCGCCTCTACGTCCGCAATTGCTTTGTTGATCGCCAGGTATGCGGAATTTGATTTCGGTGCTAGAGCTAAGTAGATGGTTGCCTCGGCAAGCGGGATCCGCCCCTCAGGCATTCCGATGTGCTCAACAGTCCTAGCGGCGGCCTCAGCCAGCACTAGCGCCTGCGGATCGGCAAGCCCAATGTCTTCAGCCGCAAGAATTAGCAGGCGCCTTGCGATGAACCTCGGATCCTCTCCCCCGACAATCATTCGCGCGAGATAGTGCAGGGCGCTGTTGACGTCGGAACCGCGGACAGACTTGATAAAAGCGCTAATCGTGTCGTAGTGATTATCTCCGGCCTGATCGTAGGCAATTGTTGCCTTTGCCGCGTTCTCAGCGTCTTCCAGGGTTACTCGGGACAAGCCAGCGGCAGCTGTTTCCATCAAAGTCAGTGCTCGTCTGGCATCTCCCATGGCGATCTTGGCCAGGTATTCGAGTGCCTCCGGTTCAAACTTCACCCCGGGCAGGCCGTCATCGGATGATATTGCGCGTTGCATGATCGCTATCAAGGACTCGGCACTGAGTGGTTCGAGCTTTATGACCAGTGACCGTGAAATAAGCGGTGTGACCACACTGAAAGAGGGGTTCTCGGTTGTGGCGGCGATAAGTGTTAGCAGCCCCGATTCCACNGCGCCAAGCAAAGAATCCTGTTGAGTTTTGGTGAAGCGGTGAATCTCATCCAGAAAAAGAATCGTTTGCTTGCCGTAGATCTCTCTGAGCTCCTTGGCTTTGGCTATCAACTCTCTGACCTGAGAGACCGAGGCACTGATCGCACTGAGCTCAGAGAAGCTGGCGCCATTATTTGCCCCAATAATTCGGGCGATCGTCGTCTTACCGCTTCCGGGCGGACCCCAAAGAATGATGGAGGCCCAACTAGATGACTTGTCGCCAGTGGTAAGTCGATGGAGTGGGCCATTTGCGCTAAGCGCTGCAGACTGCCCGATCAACTCAGACAATGATTCTGGGCGCACTCTGGCTGCCAATGGAATATCAACCACACGCGAAGTCTAAGCAACACCTAGAATTACCAAGTTAGAAAATGGGTGATTTATGAAACACGACAGCAAACTAGAGAACTACCAGGCGAAGCAAGAATTGCTTGCGGCACGGCCCGCTCGAGCAAAGCGCGACAACAAGTTGTTCGTCGCCGTTGCAGCAGGCTTCGTCGCCCTGGCTGTCGTGGGTCAGTTGGCATATTTTGGTTTCGGTCCAGGCCAGGCTGTTGACGAAGTAG
>JGI26079J46598_1001292_pt1 | contig 9997 bp, 6 predicted proteins | sample SaaInl59LU_5_DNA_FD_46598 | JGI IMG/M metagenome (IMG submission 46598) | reverse complement strand
CCGTGTGCAGCAATAAGCGTTTGAGCGCTTTGAAGTAATGCTTGTTGTTTTTCAGTCATTGTAAGTGTTCACTTACAATAATACAAAAATTGTATCCGGAAATTAATGTGCTTCCAACCAAGTTTTCCCCGTACCCACTTCAGCAATCATTGGAACCGCCAAATCAACGGCTGCTTCCATTTTTTCTACGACCAACGCTTTAAGTGCCTCGAGTTCTCCTTCGACTGCATCAAAGACCAGTTCATCGTGCACCTGAAGGAGCATCTTCGATTTTAATCCCTCTGCACGCATAGCTCGATCAATCTCTATCATAGCAAGTTTGATAATATCTGCTGCAGAACCTTGTATAGGCGCATTTACCGCATTTCGTTCGCTGTGCCCCCGAACCACCGCATTGCGACTCTCAATATCTTTAAGGTACCTGCGTCGACCCGTTATAGTCTCTACATACCCATTTTCGCGTGCAAAAGCGACCTGATCATCCATATAGGCTTTGATTCCCGGATACGTTCGGAAGTAACCGTCAATAGCGGCTTTGGCTTCTTTACGACTCATATCCGTTTGCTGACTTAAGCCGAAAGCGCTAACACCATAGACAATACCGAAATTGACTGTTTTCGCATTGGAACGTTGTTCGCGAGAAACTTCTTCCAATGGCACTTCAAAAACCTTCGCTGCAGTGGCTTTGTGAATATCCTCACCGTTTCGGAAGGCTTCTATCATCGCTTCATCCTTTGCTAATGCAGCAATCACACGCAACTCTATCTGGCTGTAATCTGCGGCTAACAAAACGTGTTGTTCGTTCGCGGGGACAAACATAGCCCGAACGCGACGACCGTTTTCCGTGCGGATCGGTATGTTTTGCAGGTTGGGGTTGGTTGAACTCAACCTCCCAGTAGCCGCTACGGTCTGGTTGTAGCTGGTATGAATCCGCCCCGTTGCAGGATGGACCAGTTCAGGTAGCGCATCTACATAGGTACTCTTCAATTTTTTCAATTCTCGGTAGGTCAAAATAGAATCCACAATCTCATGCTTGCTCCTGTAGCCCTGTAAAATATCCTCCGATGTTGCGTATTGGCCTGTTTTTGTCTTCTTAGGCTTGTCTGATAATTTCAAATCTTCGAACAATACTTCACCCAGTTGACGCGGGGATCCCACATTGAAAGGACGGCCAGCCAATGCTACAATAGTCCCCTCGAGCTCGTCTATCAATTGGCCTAATTCATGACTGTAACTGTTTAACGAAGCAACATCTACCCTGATGCCTTCTCGTTCCATCCGCGCCAAGACGGGAACCAATGGCATTTCAATATTTTCAAACACCTTCAGCACCCCAGTTTCTTTCAATTTTGGCTCAAAAACCGCTTTCAACTGAAGGGTGATGTCTGCATCCTCTGCTGCATAGTCGACCACAGCTTCCACAGGCACTTCGCGCAGTGTCTTTTGCATTTTACCCTTTTTACCAACGACACTTTCGTAGGAAATGGTGGTATAATTCAAATAGGTCTCCGCAAGAATATCCATTTTGTGGCGCATATCCGGCTGCAGTAAATAATGTGCGATCATCGTATCGAACAATGGACCGCGCACTTCTATGCCGTAGTTCAGTAATACACCGATATCGTATTTTAAATTCTGACCAATCTTTCGGACCGATTCAGATTTGAAAAACGGCTGAAACGCAGCAATCCACTCTTGTGCCTGGTCACGCTCCTGCGGTACGGGCACATAATAGGCTTTACCTGCTTCAAAAGAGAAACTCATACCGATCAGTTCGGCAGAAAGAATATCTAATGATGTCGTTTCTGTATCAAAGCAAACTTCTTCTTTTTCAAGCAACAGTCGGCCCAATTCGCGAGCTTCCGGCAAGGTCTCAATACATTGATACATGTGATCCGCTGTGGCAATCGACAATCTTCCGCTCGGTACGTCCGCTTCAGTTATCGCCTGCTGCGGTTCGCCAAAGAGGCTCATTTGATCGTTACTGGCCAATGCTACCTTCTTTGTTGGCACTGGCTTCGCACTAACCTCATCCGCGGCATCGCGCTGCAATCCCAACCTTCTGCCTANTGTGCGGAACTCTAATTCTTCAAACAGATCTAAAAGGGCTTCTTGGTCCCATGGATCTCTAGTCAGTGAATCTGGGTTTAAATCAATAGGAACTTCAAGAATGATCCGCGCCAACTTTTTTGAGAGCAGCCCTAATTCCGCATTATCTCGAATTTTCTCGCCAAGTTTGCCTTTGATCTCATCAGCATGCGCCAATGTTTCTTCTAAAGAGCCGTATTGCTTCAAAAGTTTAGACGCAGTCTTCGCACCGACACCGGGTAAACCGGGAATATTGTCCACAGCATCGCCCATCATGCCTAGGTAGTCAATGACCTGTTCAACGCGATCGAGTTCAAATTTTTCACAGACCTCCGTCTCTCCCCAGATTTCCGGCGGATTGCCGCCACGCGCAGGGCGGTACATAAATATGTTTGGTGATACCAATTGGCCAAAGTCCTTATCGGGCGTCATCATGTACGTGGTATACCCCTCTTTTTCGGCTTGCTTCGCTAAAGTTCCAATCACATCATCTGCTTCATACCCCGGAACACCTAGGGCCGGGATTTTAAAAGCTTCCAACAGCCTGTGGATATAGGGCACGGCCAGCTTTATCGCCTCCGGCGTTGCATCCCTGTTCGCTTTATATTCTGGAAAAATCTCGTGGCGTTCAGTAGGCTGGGGCAAATCGAAACAAACGGCGATGTGCGTAGGATTCTCTTTAGACAACAGGTCCAGTAGCGCACTTGTAAATCCATAAACTGCACTTGTATCAATCCCACCAGAAGTCACTCTTGGGTTTTTTGCAAAGGCAAAATACGCCCTGAAAATGAGCGCATAAGCATCTAATAAGAACAGCTTTTTGCTTTGATCCGGTGTTTCTTGACCCATGGAATAGATTTTGCGATTGGCTACAGAAAAATAAGGGAGTTAAGATAGCTACTTCATTGCAAATACCGAGTTTTGCAAGCAAACAATCCTAACCGCATGGAGTTGTTATTAAGCATCCACACAGATATTATGATTTTCAGAATATTCTTCACCCTCGGGTTCATGCTCGCCATTGACTTATACGCCTACCAAGCCTTTAAAACCGTCTTTCGTAGCAGCGCCACCCCCTACGTATATTGGGGCATCACGATTGCTTATGTTATTTTCTCCATCACGCTGGCCTTAATGATGACGAGTGGAAAAGTAGAATACCGCTACCTCGGTCTGCTCATGGGTGCATCCATTTTACTTGCTGTCCCGAAGCTCATTGCCATTGGCCCGCTTCTTTTAGAAGATGTAGTGCGATTGAGCCAATTTGTCTTTCGCGGTGTAACCACCCAACCCACTTTAATGCCTGAGCGCAGAGCCTTCATTTCGAAATTGGCCCTGGGCCTCGCCGCCATACCCTTTTTAGGGATTATCGACGGCATTTGGAAAGGACGCTATCGCTATCGAGTTATTTCCCACACTCTAGAATTTGATGACCTACCCGATGCTTTTGACGGCTTTACGATCGCACAAATTTCGGATATACATAGTGGATCGTTCGACAACACAGAAAAAGTTCAATACGGCGTAGATATGGTAAGTGCACTTGGCGCCGATTGTATCGTATTCACTGGCGATATGGTGAACAATACCGCCAGCGAAGCCGAACCGTGGATTCCCGTTTTCCAAAGATTAAAGGCAAAATCAGGCATCTTTTCTATCCTAGGCAACCACGACTACGGTGATTATTGGCGTTTTCCTTCACCGGAGGCCAAAGTCGCGAATATGGACAGGCTGAAAGAAATTCACGCTGAAATGGGCATGGACCTCTTACTCAACGATAGCCGTTTTTTTGAGCGCAACGGACAGCGGTTGTACCTCGCGGGGGTTGAAAATTGGGGGTTGCCACCATTCCCTCAGTACGGCGATTTAAATTCTGCGTTAAATCAAATCCCAGAAGATGCATTCACAGTGCTCTTGAGTCACGATCCGTCGCATTTTGACGCTGAAGTAAAACAACACCCAAACAAAATACACCTGACACTTAGTGGACATACACACGGCATGCAATTTGGCATTGAAATCCCTGGGTGGATCAAATGGTCACCTGTAAAATTCAAATACCCCAAATGGGCCGGTCTTTACCCAGAGCAGGACGGGAGAGTTTTGCATGTAAACCGTGGGTTTGGATTTTTAGCTTTCCCAGGTCGTGTGGGGATCTGGCCGGAGATCACGCACATCACGTTAAAGAAGAAGGTCGCTTAGAATCGGTCCTTGTAAAGCTTCGACATGAAGTAGATGTGAGGCAAACTGATGGCGCTGAGGAAGACTAAAAAATAGCTCGACCAGGCCAGCATTGAATTCTTATCGAATCTAAATACCAACAGGAACAGTACCACCGCGCCGATAGTAAATGGCAGTGCCTTCATCCACATTTCTAAATTTGTCCATTTGTGCGACAACTTTAAGTGGTTCCATCCAGATAGACTGTGTTGTAAAACAAAGTAAATCCCGAATGCGGTAGCCAAAGGTAAAGTAGCAGTCAAACTGAGTGTCACCATCGCAACGATCCAGGGATCGAACGAAACCAAAGCCCCATAAAAAGCCCAAGTGTTAGGGTCATTCGGATGGCCATATTTACAAATTCAGCAGGCCAATCCACCCTTGTGATGCCCATAACTTCCAGTACTGTATTGACCTCGCCTAGATGTGGCAACAAAATCATAGCCAGTAGCATTGTTCCCCACAAAAACGACAACCCGATACTAGGGAAACCCCATTCGCGCAAGTCCGTTTCTCCGAAATGCCAAGCGCTGTAGACTAGAAAAGCGACTAAACCTATGACCGGACTGGCCGCCCAAAATAAAACGACAAGGAGCATAATGAAGCAATAGCGCAAAATGAATTTTGGCAATCGGTCCTTGTTTGCGTGGCTGTAGCCATCCAGTGCCCCATGTGGAATGCCGTATAAAAACAACAAGAAAACCAATATGGCCTGCAAGCCGTAGGTAACATAGGTAGGCAAGAATACAACCGCGATTGAAGCAAAAACCGTGAACAAAAGCGGTGCCCAACGGGAAGGCTTAGCTACCACGAAGGCAATAAAGGAGGCCGCCAATGCCCAGAGAAACTTTAAAACCGGCAATCGGGCAAACATGCTTAATTCCCATTTAACGGAGGACTTTTCGTCCAAGAACTGAAACACCTTACTCGCTTTTTGGGTAGCAAACAGGGCTTCAAAAATTTCTTTACCCCAATGTGGTTTATGCTTTAAAATATGCAGCAGTAGGTGGTCGTAAAAATTAAAGCGATCCATCTCGCTTTTTGGGAGACGCAGCCACGAAGACTCTTTTCGCTCTTGCGCTATACCACTGGCCAATTCCTTTGCATGCTCAAACATGCTCTTAAAGGCATAACCGGTCGTGGCTTTTATTTTTCCCGCACGCGCGCCGGTAGAAATGATTCGCGCATCTTGATCTTTTACTTCAGCGTACTGTGTCATAGGAATTGTCCCGCGCTCCTCATGTACGATATCGAAAGATAAACCAGGAGATAGCAAGTAGTTGCGAAGGTGATTACTTGCCAATTCATGCGGCAATGGTTCGCTTCCAAATCGCGTCATTTCAACCAATGCCTCTTTCGTTCCCGTTGGAAGTACGTACATGAACTGTGTGAAACCGTTTTGGGGAATATTGAAGTCCATAAGGGTCATCTCATTCGGCGTCCAATAATCTTCCTGCAGCTCTACTCGCCAACCCACAAAACTTTGTAACACTAAGGGACCCATTGGCTCCTTAATTCTTGGCGGTCGACTGTCGAACACCTGCTGAACTTCCCAAGTATAATCGCCACTTGATAATTCTACCGCATCCGTCCTGGTTTTCAATCCATCAACCGCGCCTCTGATCCAGACAATGTTCTCATAGGACTGCGCTACGCTCTTAACCTTATTATATAGTGCAGTACTTTCCACCATATAATAATGTTGGTCCTCGAGCGATTCTAGTCCGTCGGCAGTAGCTATTGTATCCCATTGATGGGACAACACGTCGCGAAGTTCGGTACGTATCTTGTGTTCTGAATCAGCCCAAAAACAATAGGTTTTATCGTTTTTTAACTTCGCGTCCGGTTCAAGGATAAGGATCTTAAGCGTATGCAACAGATTCTTTCGCTCCAATTCAAGCAAAAGCAACCCGTTGGCAGCGCCCATTCCTAAAAACCCTATATCGTACCGATTCATTGATTAAATGTCGATTTGACCCTTTATAATTTGTCTAACAGCTCCTGTTCGATTAAGTTCGCTAAACCATACTAATTAGAGGTATATATAGCCATTTATAACAATTTACCCCCAATATATAAGTGTTTTCACTTATTTTTCACGTGTCGTGAACAAAAGAATATTTCGTAAGTTAAGTGGTAGTTATAACCTTTAATATTTTAACACCATGTCATTATTTTTAGACGGATCTATGGGATTCGATCCGAACGATTACGTATCGTTCACATTCTTCGCCGGATACATGGCGATGTTAGCCGCTTCGGTATTCTTCTTCTTCGAAAGAAGTAGAGTTTCAGACGAGTGGAAAACTTCAATGCTCGTTAGTGGGCTTATTACTGGTATTGCAGCAGTGCATTACTACTACATGCGTGATTTCTACGCTGCCGGTAATGGAAGTCCAGTAGTTCTACGTTATGTAGACTGGACGCTAACTGTACCACTTATGTGTGTTGAGTTCTATTTGATCACCAAAAAAGCTGGTGGTACTAAGTCAATCTTGTACAAACTGATCCTAGCTTCAGTTGCGATGCTCGTAACTGGTTACATCGGTGAGGCATTTTACGCAAACGATCCTGTTTCTTGGGTTTGGGGTGCTATTTCTGGTGCTGCTTACTTCTACATCGTATGGATGGTATGGAAAGGCGACGTTGCTAAGTTGGCGAACAATGCAGGTGGTGCAGTAGCGAAAGCAAACAGTGCCCTAGCGAAATTCGTAATCATCGGTTGGGGTATTTACCCTATCGGTTACATCTTAGGTACAGCAGGTGGATTCTTCGGAATGGACCTAGGTATCGAAGCAAACGAAGAAGTACTAAACTTGTGCTACAACCTTGCAGATGCAATCAACAAAATTGGATTTGGTCTTGTTATCTATTCTCTAGCGATCAGCTCAGAAAAAGAAGCAGCTTAATCATTCATTACAGAGTGTTGGAAAACCCCACGGCGAAAGTCGTGGGGTTTTCTTTTTTCGGCAAAACCGCATGCTTGTCTATCTTTAGAGGATACTTCATCCCGAGAACATGAAAATTAAACTCCTACTGCTGGCCCTACTGGCTGCCCTATACGTTACTGGCCAAAATACAGGCGTTCATTCCTATGCGATTGATCTAACCCATGTCGTTGAAGACCGTGTGAAGGTTACCGTTGACGCTTCTTTGGTCCAATTATCAAACCCCAAAGACAATCAATACAAATTTCACTTTCCCGCGACCATACCAGGAACCTACGCCACGCTAGACTATGGTCGATTTATTCAGGATTTTAAAGCGTATAACACAGGTGGACAACCGCTAAAAGTCAAGCATAAGGGCAATACCTTCACTATCTATGGCAAACCCGAGCGCATCGAATATTGGGCAGATGATACGTTTGATGCGCGCATTCGTAAAAATAAAGTCTTTGAGCCCGCAGGGACGAATAATCAAGAGCGGACTAACTTTCTATTAAACGCAGCTGGCTATTTTGGATTTTTCGAAGGTAAAGAGGCACTCCCCGTAGCACTTGAAATCACAAAAAGTCCAAGTCTTTATGGGCTTAGCGCATTAGAAGGTTACAGCTACGGCAATACACAAAACTTTTACGCGCGCGACTACCATCACTTCCTTGATTGCCCCATAATGGTAAGTAAACCGGATACNACATCCTTCAAACTAGGGGGCGCTAAAGTGACCATAGGTGTGTTTACGGAAAATGGCCGGGAGCTATCACAAGAGATATACGAACAAGTCGAAACTAGTATGAAGGCGATCGAAGCTTTTTTAGAGGGGAATCTTCCCGTCGAAAACTACGCTTTTCTCTTCTATATCAAAGACCACACAGAGTTCGAAGGGCTATTTTCTGGGCAAGAAATTAAGGTAGGTACAATCATTAAAGCCATTCGTACACTTGCTGGAAAAGGTTTTGGAGCGCTCGAACACGGCAACAGCTCTGTGTACTATTTGCCAGATTTCGGAGGCACAACCGTTTTGGATGGAATGGCCGATGTGTGCATCCACGAATTTTTTCATATCCTAACACCACTAGGTCTTCACAGCGAAGAAATTGGAAATTTTGATTACATCAACCCAAAAATGAGTCAACACCTTTGGCTCTACGAAGGCATCACCGAATACTTCGCAGGCATCAGTCAACTAAAAGGCGGTGTTATAGATAAGGAAGAATACATTCAAAGTCTACTTAGGGGAAAGATTCGTGCTGCCGACCGCTATCCAACAGCGAAAATGTCATTTACTGAAATGAGTGAAAACGTTTTGAAGAACCCCTATAAAAAGCAATACGGTCAGGTCTATCAGCGTGGTGCATTAATGGGCGCATTACTAGATATTCGTATCATGGAACTCACCGGTGGTGAAAAAGACCTGCACGACATCATCCTCGCTCTGCGCGACGTTTACGGACCAAACAAAAGCTTTAAAGACCCACAAATCATCGCCGAATTTGTTGCATTAGTACATCCTGATCTTCAAGAGTTCTTCGACGACTATGTCACTGGACGCAACGAATTGCCTACCAAAGAGTATTTAAACAAAGTCGGTATAGATTACGACCGCCGTTACGCAGGTCCTGTTGTGGTAGATCCCCTCCGGGACAATGGTTACAAAACAAGAGGTATCCGATCTACGGACTACTTAGAAATCAAAAACATCTCAAAAGAAAACCCCTATCAACTAGAAAAGGGAGATCGCGTACAACGTTATGCTGATGAACTGGAAACGGCATACGGCGGACCTAAAGAAGGCAGCCCCTTAGTACTGTTAATAGAACGCAACGGAACGAAATTCACGGTGCCNTATAACGTCGCTTATACAACGGGTTCAAAAAAACACTACATCCGATTCCAAAGAAATCCGACTGCGGCACAATCAGCCTTGCAAAAGCTTTGGTTTAAGAATTAGCGAGTTATAATGAGTTGCTCTGTGAATCTGCTGGAAGGAGATACCGCCGTTACATGAAAAGTCCCATTAGGCAGNGCGTGTATCCCTAGCTGAATCTTTGAACCATTATAAGTATGTTTTTCTCTGAGCCACAGCTTACCTGTAGTATCATATATAAAAATATCCAGCGCGGTTCCTGACGCCCATGCACCATCGATAAATAACGCGTTACTTGTNGGGTTTGGGAACAACATAATGGGNNGGGAATTCGGCTGTTCAGTGAACCCTATACCCTGAATGAATTCGAACCAATTCAAATTAAATTCAGAACCTACATCAAGACGCAATTTATAATCTCCTTGAGAAAGGATACCGCCAGGTTGATTTGTTGTTTGCCAGGTTTGCCAACCGCCCGTTGCACCTANAGATATTGATGGAAAACTAGTGACATAATTCCCCAGTGTATCCGTAAATATGAATTGCATATTCACCCCTGAAAGCGATGCGTGACGGTAATCAACGCTGTAGGTAGCACTATTTAAAACTTTAACGTCGTAGATAAGGTAATCCCCTGCACCTAAGTATCCTATGTTTTGACCTCCTCCAATGTCCGTCGTGTTCTCAAGGGCAATACCATCCATAGTAGTAAACGCTTCTGCTTCAATTTTACCGGGTATAACATGTACAGTTGGCAGCGTATTCTCTACTAATTCTTGACTAAAGGACTGAACATTGGTGCCGTCTTTCGCTTGTAACGTCGTCCCTGCATATGAAATTTTGATTTCATCCAGAAATGTTAAAGCTTGGCCTATACCTA
>JGI26079J46598_1001291_pt1 | contig 10013 bp, 10 predicted proteins | sample SaaInl59LU_5_DNA_FD_46598 | JGI IMG/M metagenome (IMG submission 46598) | reverse complement strand
TTCCCGCTGCGCGGCCTAACCTCGAATGGTTTTGAGGAGATGAGCCTTTTGGCCAAGATCGGCGATTATTTTTGGCATATGGCCCTGCCGATTTTCGCCTCTGTGATCTCTGGTTTTGCCACGCTGACGCTGTTGACCAAGAATTCATTCCTCGATGAAATTCGCAAGCAATACGTCGTGACCGCCCGTGCGAAAGGGCTGACCGAGAACCGNGTGTTGTTTGGTCATATCTTTCGCAATGCGATGTTGATCGTGATTGCCGGGTTTCCAAGCTTGTTTATTGGCGTATTCTTCGGGGGATCGCTGTTCATTGAGACGATTTTCTCTCTGGATGGCCTCGGCCGCCTTGGTTTTGAGGCGGCGATATCGCGCGACTATCCGGTGATGTTTGGCACCTTGTTCGCCTTTGGCCTGCTTGGGTTGATCGTTGGAATTTTGTCGGATCTGATGTATGTCATCATTGACCCGCGGATTGATTTTGAGGCCCGCGGATGATCAAACTTTCTCCTCTCAACCGGCGCCGCCTCAATAACTTCAAGAAAAACCGGCGCGCAGTTTGGTCTTTTTGGATCTTTTCTCTGCTCTTTGGCCTCAGCTTATTTGCCGAATTTATCGCCAATGACAAACCAATATTGGTCAGTTATCGCGGTGAGCTGTTCATGCCCGTGACGCAGTTTTACCCCGAAACGGCCTTTGGGGGCGACTTTCAGACCGAAGCCACTTATCGCGATCCAGAGGTGCAATGCCTGATCCGTTCCGGCGGCTTAGAGATCTGTTTTGACGATCCCGAAGGGACCATGGCCGCCATCGATGCGGGGGATTTTGGGGCGCAGGTGGCGGAGTTTTCCCGAGGTTGGATGCTATGGCCACCCGTGCCCTATAGCTACGACACACCGAATGATTTGGGCCGCGCAGCCCCGTCGCCGCCGGATACGTCTCATTGGCTGGGAACAGATGACACCACCCGCGACGTGCTGGCACGGGTGATTTATGGCTTCCGACTGTCAATCGTTTTTGCGCTGGTGGTGACCGTTTTCGCGTCGATCATCGGCATCATCGCCGGGGCGGTGCAGGGGTATTTTGGCGGCTGGACGGATCTTTTGTTCCAAAGGTTCCTTGAAATTTTTTCGGCTCTGCCATCGCTTTACGTCATCATCATTATGACAGCGATCTTGGGGCGCAGCTTTTGGCTTTTGGCGACCCTGTCCATCATCTTCGGCTGGCCGGCGCTTACGGGCCTGATCCGGGCAGAGTTTTTTCGCGCGCGGAATTTTGAATATGTGCGCGCGGCCGAAGCGCTTGGGGTGAGCAATTGGACCATCATGATGCGCCATATTCTGCCCAATGCGATGGTGGCCACGCTGACCTTTCTGCCTTTCATTGTTACCGGCGCCATTTCAACCCTGGCGGGCCTTGATTTTCTAGGCTTTGGCTTGCCGTCCTCTTCGCCCTCTTTGGGGGAACTCACCCAGCAGGCGAAGCTTAATTTGCAATCCCCGCATCTTGGCTTCACCGCATTTTTTGTTTTTACCATCATGTTGTCGCTTTTGGTCTTTATTTTTGAAGGGGTGCGCGATGCCTTTGATCCGCGCAAGGTGTTTCAATGAGTCTGCTTGAAATCCGCGGTCTCTCGGTTGATTTTCGCCAAGACGGTCGCGAGATGCCCGCGGTGCGCAATGTGTCTTTTCACGTGGGCGCCGGAGAGACTGTCGCTGTGGTGGGCGAATCTGGGTCGGGCAAATCTGTGACCGCTTTGGCCACTGTTGACCTCTTGCCCGAAAGTGCTGTGGCGCGCGGCTCAGTGCTCTATCAAGGTGAAGAGATGATTGGCGCGCCAGAGGACCGGCTGCAACGCATTCGGGGCAATGATATCAGCTTTATTTTTCAAGAGCCGATGACCTCTTTAAACCCGCTGCACACCATCGAAAAACAGTTGGGCGAGAGTCTTTCGGTTCATCAAGGGTTGCGCGGCCAGCCGTTGCAGGACCGCATTGTGGAACTGCTGGGCAAGGTCGGTATCCCTGATCCGGTGATGCGGCTCAAATCCTATCCACATCAGCTGTCGGGGGGGCAAAGGCAGCGGGTGATGATTGCCATGGCTTTGGCCAATGAGCCACAATTGTTGATTGCCGATGAGCCAACAACCGCTCTTGATGTGACAATAGAGGCGCAAATTTTAGAACTTTTGGCCGATTTGCAGCGCAGCGAGGGCCTGAGCCTGTTGTTCATCACGCATGACTTGGGCGTCGTGCGAAAAATCGCAGATCGCGTGGTGGTGATGCGCCAGGGGGAAGTGGTGGAAACTGGACCTTGCGCGCAGATTTTTGATGCGCCGGGCCATGCCTATACCAAAATGCTGCTCGATGCAGAGACCATAGGCGCGCCTGCGCCGGTGGCTGAAGATGCCCCAGAGCTGCTTTGCACCGATCAGCTGCGGGTTTGGTTTCCTATTCAACGCGGGATTTTGCGCCGTACGGTTGGGCATGTGAAGGCGGTCAATGCCGCCAGCCTTTCGGTGCGGGCTGGGGAGACCTTGGGGGTGGTGGGAGAATCCGGCTCTGGGAAAACCTCGCTTGCTCTTGCGGTTATGCGGCTCATCGCGTCAAAAAATAAAATTTCCTTTTTGGGTCAGGATATCGATGCCCTCAACCGGCGGCAAATGCGCCCATTGCGCAGTGATATGCAGATCGTATTTCAAGATCCGTTTGGCAGCCTGAGCCCGCGCATGTCGGTGATGGAGATTATCTCCGAGGGTCTTGAGATCCACAGCCGTGGCAATCGCAGTCACCATCGCGAGGCGGTGGCTTCGATGCTGCGCGAGGTGGGGCTGGATCCGGACACGATGGACCGTTATCCCCATGAATTTTCTGGCGGGCAGCGTCAGCGTATCGCTATTGCTCGGGCTATGATTTTAAACCCAAAATTCGTCGTGCTTGATGAGCCGACCTCGGCGCTTGATCGCACGGTCCAAGTGCAAATTGTCAATCTATTGCGTGATTTGCAGAAAAAATATCAGCTTGGATATCTCTTCATCAGCCATGATTTGAAGGTTGTGCGTGCTTTGTCGCATCGTGTGTTGGTCATGAAAGACGGCGATATTGTCGAGCATGGCATGGCGCAGGACATCTTTGAGAACCCGAAGCACCCCTATACCCAAACGCTCTTGGCGGCGGCCCTGGGTTAAACGGTGTAGCGAAACTCTGCGTCGGGCAATCCATCAATTTCAACGCGGCAGCTCTGACCCCGTGCCACTGGCCCAACCCCAGCCGGCGTGCCTGTCATAATCAAATCGCCCGNGGCGAGGGTCACATGGGTTGATAGGGCNGCGATGACATCTGCGATGGGCCAGGTCATGTCCCCAATTTTTGCATTCTGGCGCANCTGCCCATCCACGTGGCAGCGGATCGCTGCCTCAGGGGCGATGCTTTGCCCGGGCACAATCGCGCCAATCACGGCGCTCTCGTCAAATGCTTTGGACATATCCCAAGGGCGGCGCTGAGATTTTGCGACGGCTTGTAAATCACGGCGGGTTAAATCGTTGCCGCAGGCAAAGCCGAAAATATGGGATGCAGCGTCCTTGGCGGCGATATCCCGCCCGCCGGTGCCTATCGCGACCACCAATTCCGCCTCATGATGCAGATCTTGCGTCAAGCTTGGATAGGTCAAAGCGGCGCCGCTGGGCACTATGGCATCCGCGGGTTTGGTGAAAAAGAACGGCGGATCGCGTTCATCATTGCCAAATTCCCGCGCATGTTCGGCGTAATTGCGCCCGACGCAGAAAATGCGCCGCACCGCAAAACGCTCGGTGCGGCCTGAGATTTCGACGCTGGGCGCCAGGATGCGAAAAATAAAATCTGTCATGCGCCATGGATGCGGCAAATTCAGGATAAGAGCAAGCCGCTCTATGCGGGCGGGCGGGGGGCTGCGCTTTAGCTTGGGTCCACCAAGACGCAGGAAATTTCCTGCGCATGGAGCCTGCGGCAGGCGAGGTCTGCGCTGTGTTGCGTCAAGCCGGTGAACAGGGCCTCATAGCCGCTGGCGCGGGCTTTGACTTTGCGTTCGGCGCCGTCCAGCGTGGTCATCTCTGCCAAGGCCATGCGGAGCAGAACCCGTTCTGCCTCATAGCGGGAGCTGAATTTCCTATATTGATGCCCCAATTGCGGCTGCCGGAGGAGTCGCGGCGCGCTACGGTTTCGGTTTCTTGCTCGGCCACGGGCGCGGCAACAAAAGAGAATTGTGGCGGCCGGGCGCGCGGCGCGGTTGTGGACATTTCCGGGTCATAGGTCGAGGCCGAGACCTGCACGGCCACGGCGCCGGATGTCGCTGATTGAACGGCTGTTAGGATGTCATCGGGTTGCACCTGCACGTCGGGCAGTGCTGCCAAAAGTGGCTCCTCAGGAGCGCTGGCCTCGCCAAAGGGTCGCATTTTGGGCCGGAGCGAGCGTTTGACGGCAGTCACCAGACGCAGAGTTTTCCCGCCATTCTCGTTTTCGTTTTGATCATAGGGCGGCAGGCTGGGGCGCTGAAGTTTGGCGGTTGAGGGCGCGCGGTCAAAGCCCATATCTAAAAGCTGNGCGACACGTTTGTTGCGCGCCGCTGTGGANGATCCNCCGAACATTGTGGCGANAATGCGCTCCCCGCCGCGCTCGGCGGAGGCGACCAAATTGAAGCCAGCGGCCCGTGTGTAACCCGTCTTGATCCCGTCGGCCCCCTTATAGGCTGCGAGAAAGCGCCGGTTGGTATTATTCACTTTGCGAATCTTGGCATCGGCACTGCGCCGCGAAAATAGGTTATAATATTGCGGGTAGTCATAAATCATATGACGGCCCAAAATGGTCATATCGCGCGCGGTCGACAGGTGGCCGGAGCGTGTGAGACCATGGGCGTTTTTAAACGTTGTGCGGGACATGCCCATGGCGCGGGCTGTGCGGGTCATGCGTTTGGCAAATGCGGCCTCTGAGCCTGAAATGGCCTCACCAATTGCGGTGGCCGCGTCATTGGCCGATTTGATGGCCGCAGCGCGAATGAGATAGCGCAGTTTGATTTTCTGGCCGCGTTTGAGCCAGAGTTTTGACGGGGGCTCGGCCGCGGCATTGCGCGACACGGTGACGTAGCTGTCCAAGGAGATTTCGTTTTTCTCAATCGCCTGAAACGCGACATAGAGCGTCATCATTTTGGTTAGNGACGCCGGATGCAGACGGGTATCGGCGTTGCGGGAATGATAGATTTTGCCATNTCGCGCATCCATAACCACCGCTGCATAGGGCGCGGCCTGCACCGCCACGGGCGGAAGTAGGGTCACCGCAAGAAAAGTTGCGATGAAATAGGGAATGAGCCGGTGTTTCACGCCTGCTGCCTCGCTCTTTATATGTGCCGGGATTTTTCCCGTGCTTTGCTCAGGAGAAGTCTAGCACAAACGAATCAGTGAAAAAATAGCTAAAATAAGGCTATTTTAAGGACTGAAGATCGCTCATTTGCGCAAATTTAGAATTTCCCCACTAAATCTTGTATGNTGCGCAGGTTTTGCCTTGAAATAGTCACNTTTCCATCAAAAGCGCGCTGACCTTATTAAACGAGGAAGCTTTAAAAAACCTTGGGCCTTCGGGCGNCGCATCTGCTTTTTCCATCTCCCATTCATAGCGTCCCGGAATATGAATCGCCGCCGCTCCGGCTGCAAGCGCGGGTAGAATGTCAGATTTTATGGAATTGCCAACCATAGCCGTCGCAGCCAGCTGCGCCCCGAAAATTCTTTGATAAGTCGTGATATGTTTTTCACTGACGATATGGACGTCGTCAAATAGGTCTCCCAAACCTGATTGCGCCAATTTTTGTTCCTGGTGCAAAAGATCGCCCTTGGTCACGAGCACCAGCGCATACTCTTGGGCCAGCCGTGGCAGGCATTCGGCAACGCCAGGTAACAGATGAATGGGATGGTTCAACATGTCTCGTCCCATCGTCAGTATGTCGTGGATCACATGGGCAGGTACCTGGCCCTTTGACACGTCAATTGCTGTTTCGACCATGGACAGCATAAACCCCTTTATCCCATAGCCATATCGTCCCAAGTTGCGTCGCTCGGCGGCCAATAGCTCTGCGTGCAGAGGGTCGGGGGGCATATAAGCGCTGAGCATATCGGCAAAGCGGTCCTGGGTGAGGCGAAAGAATTCCTCATTCTGCCAAAGCGTGTCGTCGGCATCGAGGCCCAAAATTTTGATACTGCTCGGCAAGCTGGCCCTTTCCATTAACTGCTATAGTTTTATATAGAGGGTCAGACAGCGATTTTGCAAATCGGCGATAAGAGGGTAAATATTGTGACGGCGCATTGGACCATGGCAGCAGATACTCCCGAAGATGAGGGCGATTTCGGTGTGGCCTTGGACAGCCGTCCAAAAACCAAACGCCCGCCGCTTTACAAGGTGCTCATCCTAAATGATGATTACACGCCCATGGAATTTGTGATTATGGTTCTGGAGCGTTTTTTTGGTCTGACTCACCAAGAAAGTTTTGAACTGATGCTCACAGTGCATAAAAAAGGCCTGGCAGTGGTTGGGGTTTATAGCCGTGAGATCGCAGAAACCAAAGTGGCGCAGGTCCTGGATATGGCGCAGCGCCATGAACATCCGCTGCAATGCACCATGGAAAAAGAATAACCCGTGGCGCGCCTCTCCCTTGCGTTTGACACCGGGCTCGCGCGCAGCGATGGGCCGGTGGCCCTGCTGCACCCGCCGGTTGGTTTCGATGTGGCGGGACTTTCAGCCCCTTTAATCATTCAGCCACATGTTGCGCTCAATGCCGCTTGGCACAATCAAGGTTTTTCCTGTGATGTCGCCCTCCCAGCGCGGCGCTTTGCGCTTGCGGTGGTCTGTTGCACGCGCTCGAAGCAACAGACTGCAGATCTTATCGCACAGGCCGCCGCTTGCGCTGCTATCGTGGTGGTGGATGGGCAAAAAACCGATGGAATAGACAGCCATTATAAGACGCTCCGTAAGTTGACCGCCGTTCAAGGCACGATCACCAAGGCCCATGGGCGCCTGTTTTGGTTTGCCGGTACGCAATTGCCCAGCCTGCGTGCGGTGGATCAAAATTTTGGCGAATTCGTCACGCAATCGGGGGTGTTTTCCGCCGGGGCCGTGGATCCTGCATCTGCTTTGCTGGCGGAGGCTTTGCCAGAGCATTTGGCAGGCGATGTGCTGGATTTGGGCGCGGGGTGGGGCTATTTGTCGGCGCAGATTGTAAAGCGCAATGCGGTCACGCGGCTTGATTTGGTTGAAGCCGATCACTTTGCTTTGGACTGCGCCAAACGCAATGTCAGCGATCCGCGGGCTGCGTTTCATTGGGCTGACGCGCGCGATTGGAAGGGCGCTTATGATGCGGTCGTGATGAACCCGCCATTCCACACCGGGCGAGAGGGCGATCCCGATTTGGGTCGCGCATTTATCACCGCCGCCCGGCGTTGTTTACGGCCAAAGGGTACGGTTTACATGGTGGCCAATCGCCATCTGCCGTATGAAACGACGCTAGAACAGTGTTTTGCAAAGGTGTTGGAGCTTCCGGGCAACGGTCGATTTAAGCTGTTCCAGGCATCTCGCCCAAAGCGGAAATAACCGCTAGACTGCGTAAGATTCGCAACCTCTGGAGAGCCCATGTCTTTTTCAGTCACCGGTAAAACGGCCATTGTCACAGGCGCTGCCAATGGTGTGGGCTTGGCCATTGCCCGGCATTTGGCCGATGCGGGCGCCAATGTCATGTTTGCCGATAAGGATGAGGCACGGTTGCGCGCTGAAGTGGGCGATATGGCGGATGAGGCCAGCAATATCCGCTATTTTTCTGGAGATCTGCGGGAAAAATTGACCATTGCCAATTTGCTTTCGGCCACTTTGGATGCTTTTGATCAAGTCGATATTCTGGTCAACGGCGCGCGGCAGATCTTGCGCACCTCTCCTCTGGAACAAGAGGATGAAAGTATAGAGATCATGTTGGACCAAAATCTTATGGCGGGATTTAAACTCTCGCAATTGGTGGCCCGGCGGATGATCAAACAGGGCAAGGACAGCGATCGTCCCTGTGTGGGCACAATCATTAACCTTTCGTCCATCGCGGCTCAAAGAACGCAATCGGATCTGATGGGATTTTCAGTCAGCTGTGCGGCGCTCGATCAAATGACCCGATGTTTGGCGGTCAGCCTTGCGCCCGATCGCGTGCGGGTGAATGCGGTGGCTTTTGGCTCTGTCATGTCCGCATCTTTGCAAGATCATCTCCGCGAACACCCAGATCACCGTGACGCGATTTTGGCGGCGACGCCACAAGGGCGCATTGCGGGTCCGACAGAGGTTGCGGAAGCTGTTCAATTTTTAGCCTCAGACAGCTCGTCCTTTGTCACGGGCGAAATATTAACCGTAGATGGCGGCCGCAGCCTGGTTGACGCGGTGAGCACATCGCTGCATTGAAGAGAGCCATGACAGAGACATTTGATTCCGAAAAAGCCGCTGCAAGCGCATGGTTCCGCCAATTGCGTGACGATATTGTTTCGCGTTTTGAAGCGATAGAAGCGCAGCATGAGATAGATGCGCCCTGCGGTACATTCACCGTCACCCCAACGCAGCGCACGGCTGAAGATGGCTCGGATGCCGGTGGCGGGTTGATGAGTGTGATGCGCGGTGGCCGGGTGTTTGAGAAAGTTGGGGTCAATGTCTCGACAGTTTTCGGTACATTGGGCGCGCGGGCGCAGGAGGCAATGGCGGCGCGCAAAGGGATCCCCGGCATGCGCGATGATCCAAGATTTTGGGCGGCGGGCATTTCGCTTGTGGCGCATATGCAAAATCCGCATTGCCCAGCAGTGCACATGAATACCCGGATGTTTTGGACACCGCATGCTTGGTGGTTTGGCGGTGGGTCTGATCTCAATCCCTGCATCGAATATCCCGAGGACACCGCGCAGTTTCATGGGGTTTTAAACGCCTATTGCGCGCCGCATGGGGCAGATATTTATCCGCGCTATAAGGCTTGGGCCGATGAATATTTCTATATCCCCCACCGCAAGAGGGCGCGCGGCGTGGGCGGCATTTTCTATGATGATCATTGCACCGGCGATTGGGAGAAAGACTTTGCGCTCACCCAAGATGTCGGGCGGGCATTTTTACCGGCCTATGCGCCATTGGTCGAGGCGCGGCTTCATCAGCCCTGGGGCGCGGCAGAGCGCGACGCTCAGTTGATTCATCGTGGGTTATATGCGGAATATAATTTGCTCTATGACCGCGGCACGAAATTCGGTCTCGAAACTGGCCACGATCCAGATGCTGTTCTGATGAGCTTGCCTCCTTTGGCAAAATGGACCTAGCATTCTCAGACCGCCTGATCGTTGGTTTGATGAGGTTACATCGGCGGTTATCGGTAGGTTTTTGTTAAGAAAAGCCGCGCGGCACCTGCAAAAGCAGGTGCAAAGTGCTCATGAAAATTAATCTGATATTACGAGTATTTTAATTAATACTAACGTAACAGATAATTTAGAACTGACGGCCATGGCCTCATTCATATCTAATAAGATTATGTTTTTAAGTCGTTTTTTTGATCTATATCTGAATTGGCAAAGGTGAAAATCCCAAGCACGCTCATCTTTTTTAAAAACTCTATTAAATTCAATCGAAGGTCTCTCCACGCATTAACAGAACTTTAGGTTTTGCCGACTTCATCTGACGCAACTGAAATTTAAGACAGTTTAATGGACTAGGATTGGATCGTTCGATGACTAATAAAACCTTCGCATTGGCCACGATTTTTGTTTTTGCACATATTGCATTTGTGGCCCCTTTTGTGCCGTCAAAGAATATTTTGCCGGCTGGATTTGGGGCGCTTTCCATGACCTCGATGGCGCTTGTGCTGGTCCTCGCGGCCCGTTGGCGTCTTGTCGATCGGATATTGGGTGGACCTGACAAATCCTACGGGGCGCACCGCTGGCTGGGGCTTTTTGCCATTGGTGGGGGGCTGGCGCATTGGGCATTGGCTTCACCGGTTGG
>JGI26079J46598_1001289_pt1 | contig 10039 bp, 7 predicted proteins | sample SaaInl59LU_5_DNA_FD_46598 | JGI IMG/M metagenome (IMG submission 46598) | reverse complement strand
CAAATTTTATATTTTCTAAAATTAACTGTTGATGAATTTCTTTCACCAAAAAAAAAGCGTTGTAATTATATGTGGGTATTAAAACTGAAAGCATTATACAGTGGCTTGTTGGGCTACTTCAAACAACTCACCACCTTCGCATTTTAATGTTTTTTGCTTAAATTTTACAATTAGTTGATAATCATGTGTAGCCATTAAAATGGTTTTTCCACTTGCGTGGATTTCGTTTAAAAGCTCCATTACTTCCATAGATGTTTTGGGGTCTAAATTTCCTGTAGGTTCATCTGCTAAAATAAGTTCTGGGTCGTTTAATAAAGCTCTTGCAATAGCCACTCTTTGTTGTTCTCCTCCAGAAAGTTCAAATGTTTTTTTATAGTATTGAGATTTCATTCCCACTTTATCTAAAACTTCATGAATTTTCTCTTTCATCAACTCTTTGTCTTTCCAACCAGTTGCTTTTAAGACAAATTTTAAATTATCAAAAATATTTCTATCATTCAGTAATTTAAAATCTTGAAAAACAATACCAATTTTCCTTCTTAAAAACGGAATTTGCTTTTCTTTTAACTTTTTTAAATCAAAATCTACAATACTGCCTGATCCTTTTTGCAAAGGTAAATCGCCATATAAAGTTTTCATTAAACTACTTTTACCACTTCCTGTTTTACCAATTAGATAATAAAAATCTCCTTTATTTACGGTTAAATTAACGTTAGAAAGCACCAAAATATCTCTTTGGTAAATATTTGCGTCTTTTAATTGTAAAACAATATTTTGCATAATTTGAAGTAGTTTGTACAAACTTAAAAGTTTCTATTGATTTTTTTACTATGAATTGGCAACTATTCTTATTTTTGAATAAAATTATTATATTATACACTTCCCTAATCCAACAAATTAAAATTTTGTACGTTATTAATTTTGAATGTAAAAATAACTATATGAAAATTCGTTTTTTAAAAAAACTATTTATTTTCTTGTCTATTACATTTGTAGTAAATAATAGTTTTTCGCAACAAACAGTTGCCAATACTACAGATTTAAAAGTGTTTAACAATGCGCTAAATCTCTACAATAGTAAAGCTTATGCTGTTGCTCAAAAAACATTTACACAGGTTAGCAAATTTGCGTCTATGGGCTCTAATTTAAAAGCAGATGCTAGTTATTATGAAGCTATGTGTGCTGTAAAATTAAATAAGCCAGAGGCAGATAAAAAAGTTTTAAGTTTTGTTAAAGAAAACCCAAGTAGCAATAAAAAAAACGTAGCTTTTTTTAATCTTGCCAACTATTATTTTTCTAATAAAAAAACTACTTACGCTTTAAAATGGTTCCAAAAAGTAAATATTGATGCACTTTCAAACGAAAATCAAAAGGAACTAAATTTTAAAATGGGGTATAGTTTTATAGTTACCGAAAACTTAAACCTAGCAAAAGAACGTTTCTTACCTTTAATTAACGATACAAAATATGGCAGTGATGCAAGATACTACTATGGTTTTATTTTTTACAAATTAGGAGATTATGACAAAGCAGAATCTACTTTAAAAGAAATTGCAGACAATGATTTATATAAAGCAGAAATCTCTTATTACTTATTAGATATTAGTTTTAAGGCTGGTAAATTTAATCGTTGTATAAAAGTTGGTTTAGAACTCTTACCAAGCATAGATAAAAAGCTAAAATCTGATGTTTCTAAAATTATTGGAGAAAGTTACTTTAATTTAAAAAAGTATGCACAATCTATACCTTACCTAAAGGTTTATAAAGGTAAAAAAGGTAAATGGAACAATACAGATTATTATCAATTAGGATACGCTTATTACAAACAAAACAATGTTAAAAATGCCATTAACAATTTTAATAAAATTATTGATCAGAAAAATGCAACTTCGCAAAATGCATACTATCATTTAGGCGAATGTTATATGAATTTAGAAAAAAAACCTGAAGCTTTAAATGCATTTAAGTCTGCTTCTGAATTGAACTTTAATAAAAATATACAAGAAGATGCAGCCTTAAATTATGCCAAATTAAGTTACGAAAGTGGCAACCCTTTTAAAACGGTTTCTGAGGTTTTACAAGACTATTTAAAAAAATATCCGAATTCTAAAGCCTATCAAGAAATTAATGAGTTGGTAATTTCTTCTTTTTTTAATCAGCAAGATTACAAAGGTGCTTTGGCATTTTTATCAGAAAAAAAATCGAAAGCAAACACTAAGTTGACTTTTGAAGTTTCATTATACAGAGGTATCCAGTTATTTAACGGAAACAACTATAAAGAGGCGCTCCCTTTTTTTACAACTGCAAAACAATCTACAATTGACAAAGTGCAACTAAGGGCAAAATATTGGGAAGCAGAAACAATTTATAGGTTGAATAATTTTAAGGATGCTTTACAGAAATTCATCACTCTAAACACTACTTTACAGTCCAATAGAAAAGATGATTTTAAACTAATAGATTACAATATAGGCTATAGTTTTTTTAAGTTGAAAAATTATGAAAAAGCAGCACTATGGTTCTCTAAATTTTTAAAACTTGATTCCATTGCAGACCCTTATAAATTTGACGCACTTATACGATTAGGAGATAGTTATTTTGCAACTACAAATTATAGAAAAGCTATAGATACTTACAAAAAAGTAACCGAAAATTTTGGTTTAGGTGCAGATTATGCCGAGTATCAAACTGGAATGAGTTATGGTTTTATAGATGCTAATGAAGCAAAAATTACAGCTTTAAAAAATGTAATAAACAACTATCAAACTTCTACTTTAAAAGACGATGCGTTGTATCAACTTGGAAACACCTATGTAAAATTAAAAGATTCTAAAAATGCTAATATTACTTATAATAGGTTGATAGAAAAACACCCAAAAAGCATATTTGTTTCTAGAACGCTTTTAAGACAGGGTTTGCTTTATTTTAACGAAAATAAAAACATACAATCTTTAAAGAAATATAAAGATGTTGCTGCAAGATTCCCTAATACTCCAGATGCTTTAGAGGCTGTTGCCAATGCTAGAAACGTATATATTGATGAAGGAAATTTAGAAGATTATGTAAATTGGACTTCTTCTTTAAAATTTGTAAATATTAGTAACTCAGAACTAGACAATACTACATTTGCAGTTGCAGAAAAAAAATATTTAGAGTCTAAAAAAAGAGCGGAAATTATAGAAAATTTACAAACTTATATTAGAAAATTCCCAAAAGGAAAACACATTTTAAAAGTAAATTACTATTTAGCAGATATATTTTTTAAAGAAAAAGAATTTAAAAATGCGATACCTTCTTACGAGTTTATTATAAATAATAATACTTCTGAATTTACAGAAGACTCTTTAAACAAATTAGCACAAATATATTTAGAGCTAGCAGAATACAAGAATGCGTTACCTCTTTTAGACAGGTTAGAGCAAGAAGCCTATATTACAGAAAATATCTTGTTTGCGCAAAGTAATTTAATGAAAGGTTATTACGAAACTGAAGCTTATGATTTTGCCATAAAATATGCTAAAAAACTTTTACAAAAAGACAAATTAGACATTACTCTAAAAAACGATGCTAAAACTATTATTGCAAGATCTGCCCTAAAGAAAGAAGATTTTAGCACTGCAGAAGAATATTATACAGCCGTAGAAGAAACTGCCAATGGCCAATTAAAAGCAGAGGCCTTGTACTACAATGCATATTTTAAAAATCAGCGAAAAGAGTATGAAGCATCAAACAAAATCGTACAAAAACTAATTTCAAAATATACTACATACAAATATTGGGGTGTAAAAAGCTACGTAATTATGGGTAAAAATTACTATGGTTTAAAGGATGTATATCAAGCCACTTTTGTATTAGAAAATGTAATTAAAAACTTTAAAGAATTTAAAGATATTATTAAAGAAGCACAACAAGAATTAAATAGAATTAAAGAAAACGAAGCCAAAACTAACAATTCAGTTAACCCAGAAAAAAAGAACTAATGAAAAAAGGCTTTCTAACATACATGCTATTATTTGTTTTTTTGAATGCACTTGCACAAGGGCAAAAAAAAGATACTATTGTAAATACAGAGGTTGTTAATATAGTTACAAAATACAACCCAGAAATAGCAGATGCAAAAAAAATAAAAAGCAATCCTACCATAAAATTGTTAAAGAAAAATAATAAGAAAAAATTGAAATACACTATTTTTTCAGCACCTGTAGCATCTACATTTACACCTAAAACAGGAGTTTTAAAAAGTATAAATTTTGATGTAAAAGAAAGGATTTACAACAATTATTTTGCTGGTGGTTATGGTAATTATAAAAGCCCTTATGCTGAGTTATTTATATATCATCGCACACGTTTTGACAACGAATTTGGTTTGCATGCAACATATGTAGCCTCAGCAGAAAATGTTAGAAACTCTCTTTTAAATAGTGATTTTTCTAACTTTAATGCTACCTCATTTTTTAAACAAGAAGCAAGCTCTTTTGATTGGAAAGTAACTTTAAACACAGAGCTTAACAAGTATAATTGGTATGGTTTACCCTCTAACAAAATGTTTAACCAACTAGTTATAAACTCAATAGATGAAGTCCAGAACTACAACTATTTAAAGCTAGCAGGTAAATTTAAATTTCATGATTCGTACATAAAATATGGTAATATTGCTGTTTCGTATTTTACAGATAACTATAATAGTGCAGAAGTTTTAGTTGATTTTGATTCGCAATTGAATTATCCTTTAGATTTTTTGAGTAAAAACCTGAATGAAATTGCTATTAAAGCAGGGATAGAATTTTTAAAAGGAAATTTTAAAAATAATGATACTACTCATAAAATTAATTATAATCAAATAACCTTTAGAGTACATCCCACGTATAAATTAGAGTATTTAGGACTCAATTTAAATGTAGGTTTAAAAACATATGTATCACTAGACCAAGAAAACAGTAGCAACAATATTTTTATATTTCCCAATGTATTTATACAAACTCCAATCCTAAAAAAATATATAAATACTTATGCTGGTTTTACAGGAAATTTACACACCAACACCTATAAAAGTTTTACTGAAGAAAATCCATATGTATCACCAACATTATTTATAACACAAACTGCAGAAACCTCTAATTTTTACGCAGGTTTAAAAGGAAACATTACAAGAGACATTACTTACAACCTAAAAGTGAGTTTTATCAAAGAAGAAGACAAACCTTTGTTTTTAAGAAATAGTTCTAAATCAGATGGCACAACATCTATTATTCATGGAAAAAACTTAAAAGGTTATGAGTATGGTAACTCTTTTAGAGTTTTTTATGATGATGTAAAAACTACTACAATATTTTCTGAAATAGAATATTTATTTAATAAAAACCTTACTTTTTCAACACAAGTAGAATTTAATAATTACACAACTACAACCGCTGTAGAGAACTGGAATTTACCAAGCTTACAAAGTACTTTTTTAGCCAAATACAAAACCAATTACTGGTATGCGACAGCTAATATTTTTTATGTAAGCGAGCGTAAAGATGTTTTATACAATGCCATAAACTCAACTAGTTTAGAAGGCATAGAAACAATAAATTCTTTTGTTGATATAAGCTTAAATGGAGGCTATCATTTTAATGATAAGTTCTCAGTATTTTTAAATATAAACAATGTTTTAAACACAAAATACCAACGTTTTGCAAATTTTGATACGCAAGGTTTTCAAATATTGGGTGGTATTACTTACAAGTTTGATTTTTAATTGGTAAAAATTCATTAAAAAAAGATTTATTTTTAGTGTAATAGAAAAACTTGCATAATTTTTTAAAAAATATATAATTTCAATTTTGTAATTTTATAGAAAACAAAAAACAACTTCATGAAAAAGGTTTTACTTCTAATGGCTGTTTCACTTGCTATTATTTCTTGTACTAAAAAAACTAAAAAAATAGCAGAAACAGGTCTTTCTACAGAAGAAAAAAAAGATTCTACCACTATTAAAACATTATTTAATAGCGCTTTAACAGATGGTAAATCTTACGAATGGTTAAGAGATTTAACTCAAAATATTGGTGGTAGATTATCTGGTTCTCTAGAAGCAGCAGAAGCTGTAGAATGGGGTGCAAAACTGATGAAAAACGTAGGTTTAGATTCAGTTTGGCTACAACCAGTTATGGTACCACATTGGGTTAGAGGAGAAAAAGAAATTGCTACATATACTACAAATAAAACACAAAAAAATGTACCCATTTGCGCTTTAGGTTTTTCTGTTGCTACTCCAAAAACAGGTGTTTTAGCGGAAGTGATAGAAGTTAGCTCTTTAGAAGAAGCCACAAAGTTAGGAGATAAAATGAAAGGTAAAATTGTGTTTTTTAACAGACCTTTCGACAATACTTTAATCAACACTTTTAAAGCTTATGGGGGTTGTGTAGACCAAAGAGTTCAAGGTGCTGCAATTTGCGGTAAATTTGGGGCAAAAGGCGTTATTGTGCGTTCTATGACAAATTCCATAGACGATTTCCCTCATACAGGAACCATGTCTTATGGAAATTTACCAAAAAGCCAATACATACCAGCAGCAGCTATTAGTAGTAGAGCTGCAACAATTTTGAGTGATGATTTAAAAGAAAATCCAAACTTAAAATTCTATTTTAAACAAAGCTGTAAAACACTACCTGATGCACCTTCTTTTAATGTAATTGGAGAAATTAAAGGATCAGAAACACCCGAAAATATTTTTGTTGTGGGTGGTCATTTAGATTCTTGGGATTTAGGTGAAGGAGCACATGATGATGGTACAGGAATCGTACAATCTTTAGAAGTTGCCTATTTGTTTCAAAAAAACAATATCAAACCAAAAAACACTTTACGAGTGGTCTTTTTTATGAACGAAGAAAATGGAACCAGAGGTGCTAAAAAATACGCAGAAGTGTCAAAACAAAATAAAGAAACACATATTGGAGGCTTAGAATCGGATGCTGGTGGTCACACACCAAGAGGTTTCTCTATTGATGCAAATACCATAAACACAAAACTATTACAAAGCTGGAAAAAACTGCTATCTCCTTATGGTTTGCACGATTTAGATAAAGGTGGTTCAGGTGCAGATATTTCTCCTTTAAAAGGCGAAAACGTAACTTTAGTTGGTTACAGACCAGATTCTCAGCGTTATTTCGATTACCATCATACAAGTAAAGATACTTTTGATAAGGTAAACAAACGAGAATTAGAATTAGGTAGTGCATCTATGGCTAGTATTATTTATTTAATGGATAAATATTTATACAATAACACTCTTGTTAAACCATAATTTTATGGATACACTTTCACTTTTTTTAAAAATAATTTTAGGAATTTTATTCTGTTTTGCAGGTATTATTCATATTATAAAACCAAAAATTTTTAAAAATTTTATTCCAGATTTTTTACCAAAACTTACAGTAAACTATCTTTTTGGTGTCATAGAATTTTTATTAGGAATTGGTTTATTTCTTTCAGATTATACAAAATATGCAGCCGTAGGAATTTTTATATTAATGATTATTTTCTTACCAATCCACATTTGGGATGCAACAAAAATTAGACCAGCAATTGGCTCTAAAAAAATAGCTTACATTAGAATACCTTTACAGTTTTTATTAATGTATTGGGCGTATTATATTTATCTAAATGCTTAAAATCAATACAATGAAAAAATTTATACAATTTGCTATTATTACATTCATAATCTATTCTTGTACAAAAGAAAAAGTAGATTTAATTGTAGTAAACGCAAATATTTATACTGTAAATAACAATTTTGATAAAGCAGAAGCTTTTGCTATTAAAGATGGCGTTTTTGTTGCAGTTGGCAACAATCAACAAATAGAAGGCAAATATGAAGCAACAGAATTTATAGATGCAAAAAACCAAACAATTGTACCTGGTTTAATTGATGCTCATTGCCATTTTTACAGAATGGGTTTGCAACAACAAAAAATATCTTTAGAAGGTACAAAAAGTTATGATGAAGTTTTACAAAAATTAGTCGATTTTCAAAAAGAAAAAAATACAACTTTTATTACAGGACGTGGATGGGATCAGAACGACTGGAAAATTAAAAAGTTTCCAACCAAAGAAAAACTAGATGCTCTTTTCCCTGAAATTCCTGTTGCTATTACAAGAGTTGACGGGCATGCGTTATTAGTAAACCAAGCTGCATTAGATTTCTCTAAAATAACAGCCCCTTTTAAGGTAAAAGGTGGAGAATGTATTACCAAAGATGGGAAACTTACAGGGGTCTTAATAGACAATGCTATGGATTATATAAAATTCCCAAAAACCTCTAAAAAACAAGCCATACAAGGTTTACTAGATGCTCAAAAAATAGCTTTTTCTTATGGTTTAACCACTGTAGACGATGCTGGTTTAGACAGAAACACTATAGAATTAATAGACAGTTTACAAAAAATAGGCTCCTTAAAAATGCGTGTTTATGCAATGGTTTCTGGTGATAAACAATCGCAAATTGATTACTACATCAATAAGGGAATTATTAAAACTGATAGATTAAATGTTAGGTCTTTTAAAGTGTATGGTGATGGTGCTCTAGGTTCAAGAGGAGCTGCAATGCGCAAACCCTATTCAGATAGAGAAAATCATTTTGGTGCATTTATATATGCCCCTAAAAGATATCAAGAAATTGCAACGCAAATTGCTNCCTCTGATTATCAAATGAACACCCATGCTATTGGAGATTCTGCAAATACTTGGATGTTAAAAACATATAAAGAAGTATTAAGAAACGATAAAAACAGACGCTGGAGAATTGAGCATGCACAAATAATATCAGAAGAAGATTTTGATAAATTCGATAATATTTTACCATCTGTACAGCCTACACATGCCACTTCAGATATGTATTGGGCAGAAAACAGAATTGGTAAAAAGAGAATGAAAGGTGCGTACGCCTTTAAAGATTTATTAAATAAATATGGTAAAATTGCATTAGGAACTGATTTCCCTGTAGAACAAGTAAATCCATTTTTAACATTTTATGCAGCAACAATAAGAAAAGATTTAGACAACTATCCTGAAAATGGTTTTCAAATGGAAAACGCTTTAAGTAGAGAAGAAACTCTAAAAGGGATGACTATTTGGGCGGCATATTCTAATTTTGAAGAAGATGAAAAAGGAAGTATCGAAGTTGGTAAATTTGCTGATTTTGTCATACTAAATCAAGATATTATGACTGTTGAAGGTAATAATATCCCTAAAACTAAGTTAAAAAAAACCTACGTTAATGGTAAAAAAGTTTACTAATAAAAAATTCACTAGGTTTACAAAAATATTACATTATGAAAAAAATAATTTATTTTTTATCTTTATTATTCTTAATCCCTTTTACAACTGAATCTTTCGGACAAAAAACAAACAAAAACACTTTAAGAATCTTTGTTAAAGATACTGCCAATAAGCCTGTTGCTGGTGCTTACATATTTATAGATAATATCAAGCAAAAAAAAACAACTAATATAAGCGGTTTTATTACATTAAAATTTAAAAGAACTCCAAAAAAAATCAGTGTGTTTTCTCAAATATTTGGTATACAAGATGCTAATTATAATGGAGAATCAAGCATGATTATTTCTTATGATACAAATACACTGAAAACAAATAATAATAATAATAATAATAATAATAATAATAATAATAATAATATAAACAATAAAGCTACCATTATTACTAGAGGGAAGGTTGTTAGCAATACAAAATTTCAATTTAGAGATATTTATGAATACTTAAGAGGAAGAGTAGCAGGTGTAGTGGTTTCTTCTGATAATACTATAATTATAAGAGGTGCTGGAAGTTTTAATGGTTCTACAGAGCCCTTATTTATTCTCAATGGAGTTGCAGTATCTAGTGTCGCAGATATATCTCCACAAGATATAAAAAACGTAACTGTTTTAAAAGGNCCTGAGGCTGCAAAATATGGTGTAAGAGGTTCGAATGGTGTAATTTTAATACAAACCTTTTAAAAAAGAAATATTACTTTTCTTCTTAACTTATAATTGGCGCTATA
>JGI26079J46598_1001286_pt1 | contig 10049 bp, 9 predicted proteins | sample SaaInl59LU_5_DNA_FD_46598 | JGI IMG/M metagenome (IMG submission 46598) | reverse complement strand
CCTGGCGCATCCGCTCATTTTTCGCCACATTGCGAATTTCCAACGGCATGGCAACATTGTCCAAAACCGAACGATGCGGCATCAAAGCAAAATTTTGGAAAACCATGCCAATCTTTTGATTGCGAAAGGTTTGAAGCTCACGTTGGCCCAAGGCCATGACATCAATACCCTCAACCATAATCTGGCCGGCGGTGGGTTCCAACAGACGGTTAAAATGGCGCACGAGGGTTGATTTCCCACTACCAGACAATCCCATTATGCAAAAAATCTCACCGCGTGACACTGATAGGCTGACATCTGCCACCCCCACAACGGCGTTGAATTCACTGAGAGCTTCAGCCTTGCTTAATCCGCCCTCACGCACGGCGCGCAAAGCCTCTTGCGCGCGGCTCCCAAAGATTTTCCAGACATTGGAAATTTCGACAACGGGTTGGGACGTCATATATTTTCTCTTTTTCTAAAAATTCCGATAGGCTGGTCCAGCCAGGCCGGACCAGCCGCTATTTGATACTTACAGACCCAGCATCGCATCAACGCGATCTGAGTTGGCAGCAATCCAAGCCTGTGCCGCGGCTTCTGGAGAGACACCATTTGCACTGATCTCAAACGCCAAACCAGACACATCGTCCGCTGTTACCGAGAAATTGGCAAAGAATTCTGCAATAGCCGGAGACCGATCAGCCAAAGATTTGGACCAAGCAATCTGCACGTTCTTCAGCGCATCTTTCGTCGCAACATAAGATTTGTCATACCAATCGGCATCATCAGACGGCTGCACCATCTTGTAGCTGGCCGGATCATAGGTCGGCTCGCTCAGCATTTCGACATCGAACATGAACCAAACCGCGTGAGGTTTATAGCAATAGAAGGCATAGCCCTCGCCCTTGGCGATACTGTCTTTAATTCGCGCAGTCTTCACGCTTTCTTCCGCCCGGATCGGTTCGATGAAATCCAGCAATCCATAGTCGCGCGTTTTCACCTCATTCACATTCGCCGAGGCCCAGCCTGGCGCACCGATCCACATTTCGCCTTTGCCATTGCCATCGCTGTCCATCATTGCAGCAACATCAGGACGGCCAAGATCTGCGATGTCTGTGATGCTATTGGCCTTTGCAAAATCTTGTGAAACGCAAAACCCTTGGTTGCCTTCATAGGGGTTGGACGACAGGGTGACGGTGCCCGCTCCGTCCACATATTTTTTGGTAAAGCTTTCTTGGTTTGGCAACCAAACATCCGGGTGCACATCAATGTCACCCTTGCCTTGGTCCATCGCTTGGAAAATCGTGGCGTTATTGCCCGGCACATATTCCACCGAACCCCCAATGCGCGAGGTCACAATTTCCCCNAGCAAATGGCCAATGGCTTGTGCGCCAGTCCAAGATGGCAGGCCNATTTTCACCTCTTCCGCCGCCATCACCGGCAGGGATAGCAGGCTCACGGCCCCAGCAAAGCACAATGTCTTGCATTTGATTAGCATGTCAGTCTCCTTTGTTGAACTGCGCCGAATTGGCGCCAGTTTTGTTCTTTTTTGTTATTTGCAGCGCGGCCCAGCCATATCCATGACAAAATCAAGGGCCTGGAATGCGCAAAGCGATTGTGGCTTCACTGTAAGGGGAGAGGTTTTCGAATATCAAATTCGAACATTTCATCAAACTATTCGCAAATTGCATATTTAATGCTAAAGAGTTGGTCATAAGATCACGCTTGGGGATTGGACGTTATGGACCTGAATTGGCTAAGAGATTTTGAGTGTTTGGCGCGCACGCTGAATTTCACCAGAGCATCTAACGAGCGCAACATCACCCAATCTGCCTTCAGTCGTCGGATCAAAGCCCTCGAAAACTGGGTTGGGCTGCCCCTGGTCAACCGCGCCACCTACCCCATTCAGCTCACAGAGGCCGGGCACAACTTTCTGCCAACAGCCAAGGCGGCCATCGCCCAGCTCAACGAAAGCCGTCAATCCATCCGCGATGCAGATAGGGGCGATACGCGCTTCGTCCGAATCTCCGCTCTGCACACGATATCTATGAATTATCTCGCCCATCAAATCGAACGCATTCAAAAAGAAATCCCAGAGTTGCGAACACGGGTCATCTCGGACTCGCTGAGCACATGTTGCGAGCTTTTGCTTGAAGGTGCGGTCGATATAATGCTGGTCTACTACCATCAGTCCGTATCGCCAAAAATCGATGACACAGGCTTTGAGCGCAAAGATCTCTTATCAGATCTATTAATTCCGGTTGCCGCCCGTGATGCGGCCGAAGCGCGGGGCTGGCATCTGTCCAATAGCGGCGGCCCGCCCATCCCTTNTCTGGCCTATGAGCAATCGTCGTTTTTAGGTCAAGCCGTTGAACATTCAATTTCCATTGAGACGTTAAACATTGAAACCATCTATATTGATGGGCTGGTAGAAACCATCCGCCGCCGCCTCTTACAAGGAAGCGGCTTTGCCTGGATGCCCCAAACCGCCGTTGAAACTGAGTTGNAAAATGGCAGTCTGATCGCCATTGGCGACCAGAGCTTGAATGTCTCTCTGACCATTTCCGCCCTCGCCAATCCGACTTATTTTGACGATAGCGCCCGCAAAATGTGGTCTTTGCTCTAGCAGCTTTTACAGCGTGACCCAATTGCGCGAGAAATCGAAGGCAAAATCATATCCCCCCAAGGCCGCCGCACCACCGGTGTGCAAAAACACGATCCGCTCGCCATAAAACGCACCCTTACGTGCGAGATCAATCAGGCCCGCTGCCCCCTTGGCGGAATAGCAAGGATCAAGCAAAATGCCCTCCAGTTCCGCGAACATTTTGATCGCCTCAAGGCCGCTTTTGGTCGGCAGGCCATAGCCCTCTCCGACATAATCAGTATTTGCCATAACATCGCCGCGCTGAACCACGCCGGGGCAACCGAGCTTTTCCGCCGTGCGGCAGGCCAGATCGAACACCATGTTCTCTTGTTTTTCCATCGGTGCACGCGTGCCTATGCCCAAAACCGGCAGCTGTGCATTCATGGCGCAAAGACCGGTGACCAGGCCCGCTTGTGTGCCCGAAGATCCGGTTGCATGCACCAGGCGATCAAACTTGAGACCGCGATCATTGGCCTGGCCCAGCAGCTCAAAAGCTGCATTCACATATCCCAAAGCCCCCGTCGGATTTGAGCCGCCGCCGGGAATGACATAGACCTTGTGACCTTCCGCACGCTTGGCCTCCGCCGCGCGTTCCATTTCGCCGGGCATATCGTGACCGGCTGGAAACTTCTGCGTTGTCGCGCCATGTAGGTGATCGAGCAAAACATTGCCATTGGTGTTGTAATTGCCATCTTGGTAACCGGTACGATCCTCTAAAAGAATATGACATTTCAGCCCAAGTTTTGCTGCAAATGCAGCGGTTTGGCGCCCGTGATTGGTCTGGGTCGCCCCTTGCGTCATCACCATATCCGCGCCCTGCTCCAGAGCTTCCGCCATCAAGAATTCCAGCTTGCGGGTCTTGTTTCCGCCGGTTGACATGCCCGTGCAATCATCCCGTTTGATCCAAATCTCAACACCCAGTTCTTTTGACAAACGCTCCATCGGCTCTAGGGGTGTCGAAAGATGCGCAAGAAATACTCTTGGGAAACGGGCAAGATGCATGAAAAACTCCTCGGGTTGATTGCCTAGAGACGTAGAGCCTATGCTTTGCTTTATCCAATGCAAAAATTGCATCAAGGCATGTCAAACTTGCAATATCATCGCGCGGCATCTGGTATGGGTCCAAGCAACGTTAGCGCAAAAGTGATCTAATCAAGCCCTCTCTGCGTAGAAATATCAAAACGCAATAAAGACTGCCGGACCCATGAACAGAATGATCACTGCCATCTTTTTAAGCCTCATGGCCACCGGTGCTGCGGCGCAGGAAACTCTGATTGAGAGATCGGACTTTCTGAGTGCCGTTGCCACCAACATCCTCGAGATCCGACTTTTAAGCCTACAGCTCAAGGTTTTGGACAGCGGCGAAATCACCGGCAAAGCCTTTGGTCGCGGTGTTACCGGATCCTGGGAGTGGACCGATGGATTCTTTTGCCGCAGCATGACTTGGGGCGACCGCGAGCTGGAGTATAATTGCCAGCAGGTCAAGAAAGATGGCGCATCCCTCATCTTCACCAGCGACAAGGGCACCGGCCGCAGCGCCACATTCTCCCTTCGGCCCGACACACAGTAAGCCCTGAGCCGCAAATGGCGGGCTTACTGAGCGTGCAAGCACCGCGCAAGAGCAGCTGTGAGATGTCGGATCAACTGCGGATAAAGTTTTGATCCAAGCTCCAGATCAGACCCAAGCGGATCTACAATACCCATCTGCGCGTCAGACCCTTTCAGAACCGTTGCAACGAGTCCAGGATTGAACTGCGGCTCGGCAAGAACGCAAACAACCCCGTGTTCTGCGACCTGGCCACGGATTTCTGCGATACGGGCTGGGCTGGGATCAGAGGCATCACTGACAGAAATCGCCCCGGATGCCGCAAAATCAAAATCCGTCTCAAAATACTGATAGGCATCATGGAACACAATGAACTCGCGGCCCCGCACTGGATCAAGCGTCGCTTCAACCTCCTCGATGAGGGCTTCAATCGCCGCACGGCCTGACGCGGCATTCGCCAAATAGGCATCTGAATTGATCGGATCAACAGCGGACAGCCGGCCGGCTATCACGTCTAACCAGGTCATCGCGTTTTTGGGTGACAACCACGCATGTGGATCATGCGCGCCGTGATCGTCATGATCATCGTGCTCAGCGTGGTCATCGTGGTCGCTGTGATCGTGAGCTTCAAACAGCGCATCTTCTCGAAACTCTAATTGAATTGTGCCATCGACCTCCAGCAAACTTGTCAAAACCGCAGCCGGCGCGAGGGTTTCAAGCGCCTCTGCCAGCCATGGCGTCAAATCGGGCCCGACCCAAAACACAAGATCGGCGTTTTGCAAGGCAGTGGCCTCAGAGGGGCGCAGACTATATTCATGCGGAGTCGCGCCAGATTGGATGATCAAATCAGGCACGCCAACTCCCTCCATGACCTGCGCCACCAAAGAATGAACCGGCGCTATATCAACGGCAACCTGCGGCCTGTCCGCATAGGCGGGGCCTGCTATGAAAACGGCCGTGAAGCACAAGCTAAAAAGGGTTCTGGACATGGATACCTCGATGTGATCTTATAACATTACATTGGGTGTAAGCGAAATGTGAACGAATGACAAGTAAAGCCACGATAATAAATACAGGCAGCCAGCCCCTCGGGTTTGCACAGCACAATCACGGCGCATGTATGAGCGAGGCCTTGGCCGCAGCGGAGGCGCGTTGCGCGGCGGGTGGTTTGCGCTTTACGCCTGTGCGGCGCAAGGTGCTCGAAATTTTGCTGCAGGACCACCGCGCGCTGGGTGCCTATTCGATCCTAGACCGGCTCCGCGAAGAGGGGTTCGGATCGCAACCGCCGGTCGCATATCGCGCCTTGGATTTCCTGGTTGCAAATGGGTTGGCCCATAAGATCGAACGGTTGAATGCTTTCATCGCCTGCGTGCACACCCACCATTCCCACACGCCAGCCTTTATGATTTGCCGGTTGTGCGATGCGGTGGCCGAGGCGCTATCGACCACAGCGCGGGGCGTGCTGCATGACGCGGCACATGCCACGGGCTTTCACATAGAGCGGGCTGTCATTGAGGCGGAAGGTATCTGCCCGGGCTGCACCGAAAAGGCCCAAGCATGAGCTTGGTTCAGGTTGACGAGCTCTGCGTGACCTATGGCGCAACACCAGCCTTGTCGCGTGTCTCTTTACGGATCGACCCTGGAGAAATCGTAACAATCGTTGGTCCCAATGGATCCGGTAAAACCAGCCTGCTTCGAGCCATTATCGGTGCGATCAAGCCATTTAAGGGCCAGGTCTCGCACGCCCATGACCTCAAAATCGGATATGTCCCCCAAAAGCTCCACATTGACGAAACTCTACCCATTACAGTTTCAAGGTTTTTAAACCTGCAAGGTGGCGTCACCTCTACAGACATCAGTGATGCGCTCACCCAGGCGGGCGTTCCTGAACTGGAAAAGGCGCAACTGTCACAGCTGTCAGGTGGACAGTTTCAAAGAGTTTTGCTCGCGCGGGCATTGATTGCTAAACCCGATTTGCTTTTGTTGGACGAAGCCACACAGGGTTTAGATCAACGCGGTTCCGCGTCATTTTACCAACAGATCGAAACAGTGCGGAACACGACCGGCTGTGCCGTTCTAATGATCAGCCACGAATTGCATGTCGTCATGAGCGCCTCTGACCGCGTTATCTGCCTCAATAGCCATATCTGCTGCGAAGGGACGCCCGCGGTCGTGGCATCTGCACCAGAATATAGGGCCTTGTTTGGGTCAGGAACGGGCGGCGCACTCGCACTTTACCGACATGAACACGACCATGGACACGATCATGCCGATCATCACCACCAACACACAAAGGTCGTAGAATAATGATGGATGATTTTATGATACGTGCGGCTCTGGCCGGCATTGGCGTGGCCTTCGCTGCGGCACCGCTGGGGTGTTTTGTTGTCTGGCGGCGCATGGCCTATTTTGGGGACGCTACCGCCCATGCGGCGATCCTTGGCGTGGCATTGTCCTTGGCATTTTCGATGTCCATATTCGTGGGGACGGTGGTGGTGGCTCTGCTCATGGCCCTTGTCGTCAGCATCTTATCCGGTCGCGGCTATGCAATGGACACATTGCTGGGGGTTCTGGCACATTCGGCCATTGCCTTTGGACTTGTCGCGGTCTCCTTTCTGTCCGGCGTGCGGATTGATCTCATGGCCTATCTCTTTGGTGATATCCTTGCGGTCTCACAGGATGATCTTGCGGTCATTTGGGGCGGTGCGGTGCTTGTGGTGGCGCTGATTGGCTGGCGCTGGTCGGCCTTGCTGACCTCAACTTTGAACGAGGATCTCGCCTATGCGAGTGGGATCAACCCAAAACGTGAGCAACTGGCGTTGACATTTGCACTGGCCATTACGGTTGCAGTCGCGATCAAAGTGGTCGGTGTGTTGCTTATCGCGGCCATGTTGATCATTCCCGCCGCCGCCGCCCGCCCTTTGTCACGGACCCCCGAAGGCATGGCTTTGATGGCCGGTCTCATCGGAGTTGTTTCAGCCATAATTGGCCTGCGCGCAGCCTATGTGTTTGATACGCCCGCGGGCCCATCCATCGTCTGTATCGCGGCGCTGACTTTCCTTGTGACAAGCGTGTTCAAAGCCGTGAGGCCCCAACGATAAATATGCCTTCCTATCCTTTTTGACAGTTTACCCATTTCTCATCTAAGTTTCAAAGCTAAGAGCAGCGTCACAGGAATGGCCTATTGCAATCAGCCCGAACATCGGCATCCGCGGAGATCAAACATGAAAACCTCTATTGCGACCGTCTCTATCTCGGGCAACTTCGCAGAAAAGCTCGAAGCGATCGCGGCCGCCGGATTCCATGGGCTGGAAATTTTTGAGCAAGATTTCATCGCCCATGACGCCAATCCGCGCGAAGTCGGCGAGATGATCCGCGCGATGGGGCTTGAAATCACCATTTTTCAACCCTTTCGTGACTTTGAGGGCCTGCCTGATCCTCTGCGCGCAAAGGCTTTTGATCGCGCGGAGCATAAGTTTGACCTGATCCAAGAATTGGGAACGGATCTCATGTTGATTTGCTCGTCTTGCCATCCAGAGGCAATTGGCGGCATTGATCGCGCAGCGGCAGATTTTCACGAGCTCGGGGAGCGCGCGAAAAAGAGGGGGCTGCGCGTTGGTTATGAGGCACTGGCCTGGGGTCGTCATGTCAATGATCACCGGGACGCTTGGGAAATCGTACGGCGCGCCGACCATGAAAATATCGGGCTCATTCTGGACAGTTATCACACTTTGGCACGCAAGATTGATCCAGATACAATCCGCCGCATTCCCGGCGATAAAATTTTCTTCGTTCACTTTGCCGATGCGCCAGCCATTGACATGGACTTGCTCTATCGCTCGCGTCACTTTCGCAACATGCCAGGAGAAGGTGACCTTGATATGATCGGCTTCACACGCGCGGTGATGGCAACCGGATATTCTGGTCCTATTTCGCTTGAAATATTTAACGATCAGTTCCGAGGCGGCCAACCAAAAACCATCGCAAAAGATGGCTATCGATCCCTTTTGGCGCTGATGGATGATGTCCATCGCGCAGAGCCAGCGCTCGCACTGACTGTGCCGGACATGCCAGCGCGAATTCAGGCCAAAGGCCTGTCTTTCATTGAGTTTGCGAGTAAGGGACAAGACGCAGAGACTCTGGGCGCTTTGCTCTCCAGCCTCGGGTTTACAGCTTGCGCCGATCATCTGACTTTGGACCTCACCCTATGGGCACAGGGCGACATTCGCATCTTGGTGAACCGCGAAACCAAAGGCTACGCCAGCAGCGCATTCACGCTCCATGGAACCAATGTCTGCGATATTGGGATTGCAGTGGAAGATGCAAAAGAGGCCGCCGAACGCGCGCAACTCTTGGGTGCGGATCTATTTGAGCAGCCAATCGATCCCAAACACCTGAAAATTCCAGCCATCCACGGCCAAAGTGGTGGAATTTTGCATTATATCGACGATAAGACCGGGCTATCGAATGTATGGGATGTCGAATTCACCAATCGCGCCGAGCCCTCACAGGCGGCGGGTCTGACCCGCGTCGATCATATGGGTCATACGATGAGCTATGAGGATATGCTCAGCTGGTCTCTCTTTTACACAACGCTCTTTGACCTGAAAAAATCCGCAATGGTTGACGTGGTCGATCCCGACGGGCTGGTGCGATCACAGGCGCTCGAGTCATCAGATGGCAGCCTAAGGATTACCCTCAACGGGGCGGAAACCCATAAGACCATGGCGGGCCGTTTTTTGGCGGAAAGTTCCAACGCCTCGGTTCAGCATATTGCCTTTGCGACAGATGATATATTTGCCTCTGCCCAAAGATTAGAGACCTGTGGGTTTGCCCCCTTGCCGATCGCGCGCAATTATTACGCCGACCTGGCCGCACGTTTCGACATTGATGCGGCAACACTGGCGCGCCTACGGGCGCAAAATATTCTTTATGATGAGGATGCACGGGGGAAATTCTTCCAACTCTACTCGCGCCCCTTCGCCGACGGCATGTTCTTTGAAATCGTACAACGCACAGGTGGATATGAAGGATACGGTGGCCCCAACGCCCCATTCCGCATCGCAGCACAAAAGCGGCTGATGCGTCAAAAAGGGATACCGAATGTCCGTCCTCAGATGAGTTAGCTGCCTGAAGCTTGGAGGCTCTGGCTCGTTTGTATAATTGATTATGCCGCTTGCCTTTGATGGTGTAGGCGGCGGTGTTGGATTAAAGGAACCCGCCGAACCCCTCTATAACCATAACTTCAGACAAGACACATGATGGCCCGGAAATACCACGAAGGAAACGAAATTTGCGCCAAGCCACACGCATGGATATTTCGACGGCGGACAGGGCCGCCGAGGCAATCCATCGATTTGAGCAAAGCACCAATTTCAATCCCTTCAAGCAGTTTCATATCGAGCAAGTTATTGCTTTCAAGAACCGCCTATAGAACCAAAAGAACGCTCGAACACTTTAAAGCATGGTCGATGAACCTGGGCCATGAAAACATTGCCACCACGCTTAGCGCTTATTGCCCGGTTTCACCTACCAACGTTCGATAATTTTTTGGTTATCTAAATACCGGTCCATGCGCCCATAGTGTNAGCGAATAGCGGACCCCACTTTGTACTGGTGCCNCCTGACATAAAGCATCACTGCCAGGCGGATGATCTCTGGGCTCGTTTTAAAGGACCTGAATCTGGAGTGTTTTGTCATTTGCGGATTCTACAAATACACCCTGCTCGCTTCAACCGAGTTTAATCTGACAGTACCCTCGCGCTTGTACCGCGATCCACTATTGCGTGCTTAGGATCCATCAATCGGCCGAATAAGCACCAATTTTTGAGGTCGCTAACCGGTTGTTGACCAGCGCCTCAGCAAGGGTGACACCGGCAG
>JGI26079J46598_1001280_pt1 | contig 10083 bp, 6 predicted proteins | sample SaaInl59LU_5_DNA_FD_46598 | JGI IMG/M metagenome (IMG submission 46598) | reverse complement strand
GCGACATGGCCAATGGCTTGGGGTTGCGATTGATAGCGGTGGTTTTCGACGGTCGCAATGGCGATCGTATCGGTCAGCGATAGACCGATGAGTTGGATGCCATCCTGCCGAAGCACCGGGGTCAGCGCGGTGATCAGCGCGCTGCGCAAGGATGGGATTTCTGACCACCCAGCCGGAGCGACCTGGGCTTTGGCACGCGGCAACACCGGCATAGGGGCCGGATCGCGGGTTGCGCCGCCGGGGCTGTGTTTTGGATTGCTCGTCAGACTGGCCAAAATGCCTATTTCATCACCATGTTGCGCATAGGCGGTGAGCTGGACGGTGGGTTTGATCTGATAATCAAGCGCCAGATTGAAAGGAGAGCGATGCTCAAAATGGCCGGCAGCAACTTCCTGTGTGTACGCATCCGAGGAATATTCAGCTTTGAGCGTGACCTTGTCGGTCACTGGCCAAGCAAAGCCGGCAAAAAAGGCCGCTGGACCGCGAAACCAGCGCGCCGATTCGATGCGCCCCCCAGTGCCGGTAAAGCCCGCGTCACGGGTATCAAAGCGGCTGGAAATCAAGCCAAGAGGATTGTCAAAACTATTATGTGATCCCAAACGGCCCCACCCAATGCCTGCGGTGGCGACAACCGGGCCGAAGGTTTTGCTCGCTGCAACATACTCGCCGCTATAAACGCCCGTACCGATAAAATCTTGCAAACCCACGGCAACGGCGGGCCGGAGCTGCGTTTCGTCCAGCAGCCGGTAGCGCAGATCAAAAGATCGGTCGTAGAGTGTTTGTGTTGGCCTTTCGATAGACGAGTAGCGAAAGGCACCCGTCAGCCGGGGGGCAATCTGAAACGTCAACGTATTGCGCAGGCTCTTGCCCGATTGCGAAACGGAAAAACTCAACTCTGCGTCCGGTGCCGATTGCGCGCTGGGCATATCGACCAGACCAGGCATGCCATAGGCGTTATATGTGACCCTTGGTTCGGCGAATGAAATATGCGCGGTACACAAAACACCACTGAGGGCAGCCCAAAATAATTTCATTAATTAAATCCTTAACAATGTCTTAGGTTACCTTAAAAATGCGAAGTTTGTAAACTGTGGATCTAGAAAATGGATATTTTTTGCTGGGCAATTTACCTATAGGTGCGAAAGAGCTATGGGCGGGGCATGACAGCCTATAACCCTCCGATGGACCCTTTGGATGTGATCCACCTGGATCATGAACTTTTGCTGGTCAACAAGCCCTCGGGTCTTCTGTCTGTGCCCGGGCGTGGACCGCTTTTGGCCGATTGTTTGATCTCTCGCATTCAGGCCGATTATCCCACGGCGCTTCTGGTGCATCGGTTGGATCGCGATACCTCTGGCGTCATGGTCTTTGCTCTGTCACCTCACGCGCAACGTCATTTGGGTCTGCAATTTGAAAAACGCCAGACGCAAAAGACCTATGTGGCGCGGGTTTGGGGGCGAATGGTGGAGCAAAGCGGCACGGTTGATCTTCCGATCATTGTAGATTGGCCAAACCGGCCACGGCAGATGATTTGCCATGAGACTGGCCGCGCGGCACAGACCGATTGGCAAGTGATCAAAAGTGGCCCCCAGGAAACGCGCGTGAAATTGAGCCCAAAAACGGGTCGTTCGCATCAACTTAGGGTGCATATGTTGGCGCTTGGGCACCCGATTTTGGGAGATCCGTTTTATGGCACGCCGGAAAGCCAAGCGGCTCCGCGCCTTATGCTCCATTCCCACCGCCTGCGCCTGCGCCATCCGGATGGCGGCGAAATGATGGATTTTCGCGCAAAAATACCGTTCTAAAATGGCGGCTTGGCCTTTCGAGCGCGGTGTGATCAATATCAAAAGTGCCCCACCAAAAACCCCGTCCCTGCGCCTATAGCTTGTCCTGGGAACGGAAATTTTGATGGGGCTTTGGGCGTAAGAGCTACACGTCTTCCCAGCAGCTCACAGCTTTGATTTCCATGAACTCATGCAGGCCAAATATACCGCCTTCGCGGCCATTGCCCGATTGCTTATAGCCGCCAAAGGGGCTGCCCATGCCGAAGCCGACGGAATTGGTTTCGACCATGCCGGAGCGCAACTGCCGCGCCACGCGCTGACGTTGTTCTTGATCGCCGCATTGGATGTAATTGGTCAAACCGTAGGGCGTGTCATTGGCGATTGCGATGGCTTCCTCTTCCGTATCAAAAGGCATGATGCTCATGACGGGGCCAAAGATTTCCTCGCGGTTGATGCGGGCGGTGTTGTCCACATCCGCAAATATGGTCGGGCGGACATAAAAGCCGCGGTTTAACCCTTCAGGGCGACCAAGCCCGCCGGCGATCAATGTGGCGCCATCTTCTTTGATACCCACTTCGATTAGGGCCTGGATTTTGTCAAACTGCATTTGACTGACCACCGGACCGATGTGGTTGCCCTCTTCGGAAGCGGGGCCAACCTTGGTGGCCTCGGCTGCGGCTGCGGCTTGCTCCAGGGCCTCGGCATAGCGAGACCGCTCCACCAACATACGGGTCGGGGCGTTGCATGATTGGCCGGAATTGCGCATGCAGCGGGCGACGCCATTGGTCACCGCATCTTCAGCGGCATTGGCGAAAATGATATTTGCCCCTTTTCCGCCAAGCTCGAGGCTTACGCGTTTGAGCGTATCTGCGGCGGCTTTCGAAATGGCGATGCCTGCACGGGATGACCCTGTGAAGCTGACCATATCCACATCAGGATGCACAGACAATTGCGTGCCAACGCCCAGTCCATCGCCATTGACGAGGTTGAAAACACCGGCCGGAAAGCCTGCCTCATGGATCATCTCAGCAAACAACAGGCCCGAGAGCGGTGCGACTTCCGAAGGTTTCAACACCATGGTGCAGCCAGAGGCCAGCGCGGGCACGGCTTTGAGCACAATTTGATTCATGGGCCAGTTCCAAGGGGTGATCAAAGCGGTCACACCAATTGGTTCCATGACCGTGCGCTCATTGGGCGCTTGGGGACCAAGCGGGCGATCAAATTCAAAGTCTTTGAAAGCATTAATGAAGCCTTGCAAATGCCATGTCCCAGCACCGACCTGCTGATTGCGGGCCAATTTCTGTGGCGCGCCCATTTCAAGGCTGATGGCTTCGGCCATATCGGCCTGCCGGGCTTTGTAAACTTCGAGGAGTTTTTCCAAGAGCTCCAAACGTTCCGCTTTGCTGGTCTGGGACCAGCTGGGGAAGGCCGCTTTGGCCGCTGCGACCGCTGCATCTGTATCGGCCTGGCCGCCTAAGGAGATCACCCCAACCACGTCTTCTGTGCTTGGATCTATGACATCAAAGTCATGCGCTGTTGCTGGGTTAACCCATTGGCCGTTTATATAAAATTGGCGCTTTTCGATCATCTTTGCCTCCCGCAGAACTGAATTCGACAGAGAATGTCACTGCCGAATGATTTTCGCAAGCGTTGAAGGCCTAGGGACGTAAACTTTTTGTTAAGGACCTGTGCACCACAGAGCCGCCCAGTCAGAACATTTTGCCCGGTGGAAACACCGGATAGTGTTGAAATGAGGGCAGCGCCGGCCTGGGCAGGAGCAGCCCGGTGTTGCCACCGGGCATATGTTTTGGCGTGGCGGCTGGGTTATGCAGAGGTCTTATTTAGGGATTTGGTTAATCCAAAAAAAAGCCCCACCAAAGGCGGGGCTTTTTAAGATGTTGGCTCTTGGCGGTTTAGCCTTCGCTGGCCTCATCGGCTGCGATTTCTTCGCCGGTTTCTTGGTTGACCATCTTCATGGCCAAACGCACCTTGCCGCGATCATCAAAGCCCAGCAGTTTGACCCAAACCTCTTGACCTTCTTTGAGAACATCGGAGGGGTGGTTCAAGCGGCGATTTTCGATTTGGCTGACATGCACCAGACCATCGCGTTTGCCGAAGAAGTTTACAAATGCGCCGAAGTCGACAACTTTGACAACTTTGCCTTTGTAGATCGCATTTTCTTCAGGCTCTGCCACAATCGCGTGGATCATGTCATAGGCTGTTTTGATGCTATCGCCATTCGGGCTGGCGATTTTAATCACGCCTTCGTCGTTGATATCAACTTTCGCGCCGGAGACTTCAACGATCTCGCGGATCACTTTACCGCCAGAGCCGATGACTTCACGGATCTTATCGGTTGGGATTTGCATGGTTTCAATCCGCGGAGCATGTACCGAGAATTCCTGCGCGCCCGAAATGGATTTGCCCATTTCACCCAAGATATGCAAACGGCCAGCTTTGGCTTGCGCCAAGGCTTTTTTCATAATGTCCTGCGTAATGCCGGCCACTTTGATGTCCATTTGCAATGAGGTGATCCCGGCTTCTGTGCCGGCCACTTTGAAGTCCATATCGCCGAGGTGATCTTCATCGCCCAAGATATCGGTCAGAACGGCATATTCACCGTCATCTTCCAAGATCAGACCCATGGCGACACCGGCCACAGGTGCTTTCAAAGGCACACCTGCATCCATCATGGACAGCGAGCCACCACAGACGGAGGCCATAGAGGAAGAGCCGTTGGATTCGGTGATCTCAGAGACCAAACGGATCGTGTAAGGAAAGTCGGTCGCTGCAGGCAAAACCGCCTGAAGTGCACGCCATGCCAATTTCCCATGCCCAATTTCGCGGCGACCCGGAGGGCCAAAGCGGCCAACTTCGCCGACAGAATAGGGCGGGAAGTTATAATGCAGCAGGAAGTTGGATTTATAGGTGCCGTGCAAGGCGTCGATCATTTGCTCATCATCGCCGGTGCCCAAAGTGGTCACGACCAGACCCTGCGTCTCACCACGGGTGAACAGAGCAGAGCCGTGTGTACGTGGCAACAGGCCGGTTTCGCAATTGATTGCGCGAACCGTATCCAAGGCGCGCCCATCGATGCGCTTGCCATTCTTGACGACATCGCCGCGCAGAACTTTGGATTCCAGTTTTTTCAAAGCAGAACCGAGGTTTTCATCGGCCAATTGCTCTTCGCTCAGGCTGGCTTTGATCGCGTCTTTCGCTGCGGCAACCGCAGAGGTGCGTTCTTGTTTATCGGTGATGGCGTAAGCGGCGCGCATGGCCTCTTCACCAGCAGCAGATACGGCAGCGAAGAGGTCGCTGTAATCTGGAGCTTGGAAGTCAAAAGGCTCTTTCGCGCAATCTTCCGCCAGATCCACGATCAGATCAATCACAGGCTGGATTTGCTCATGTGCAAAAGCAACCGCGCCGAGCATCTCATCTTCAGACAGCTCATAGGCTTCGGATTCAACCATCATCACCGCATCTTTGGTGCCGGCCACAACCAGATCCAAGCGCTGCTCAGGGTTCTGGCGCAGGTTGTGCATGTCATCAATTGTTGGATTGAGAACATATTCACCATCGACAAAGCCCACACGCGCGCCTGCGATTGGGCCCATGAATGGTGCGCCCGAAATGGTCAGAGCCGCCGAGGCCGCGATCATCGCAACCATGTCAGGGTCATTGACCAAGTCATGAGACAGAACGGTACAGATCACCAAGACTTCGTTTTTGAAGCCCGGCACGAACAAAGGCCGGATGGGGCGATCGATCAAGCGTGATGTCAGCGTCTCTTTTTCAGTTGGACGCGCTTCACGTTTGAAAAAGCCACCTGGAATTTTACCGGCGGCGTAATATTTTTCATTGTAATGTACAGTCAGAGGGAAAAAGTCCTGACCGGGTTTTTGGCTTTTGGCGAATGTTACGTTCGCCATAACTGAGGTTTCACCCAAAGTCGCAATTACGGTGCCATCGGCTTGACGGGCAACCTTACCTGTTTCCAAAGTAAGGGTTTCTTCGCCCCACTGAATGGATTTTTTAGTTTCTGTAAACATCTATGTTTTCCTAAACGGCCCATTGGCCTGTCACATGGCGGCCCCATTGCCGCCGACCCCGATATCTTATTTTCGGGCGCTGGAGTCCGGGCGCCGCGTTTCAGATAGCGCGCATCTATAGCAATATTTACTGCGGGGGAAGGGGGGGCGTGATATTGGGGAGTTTTACCTGGCTTGGGTCGGAGTGCCGTCGTCCGCGGGCTCTTCAAAGATTTCTACCACACAGGCCCCGACAATGAGGCAAGCCCCGATCCATTCCAGTATCCCCATGGCCTCTTCTGGCAGCAACAAGCTGGCGGTGAGGGTGGCGACGATGACTTCGGTCATCATCAAAAGGGCTACCCTGCCGGGGAAGAGAAATTTTTGTGCCCAGAAGATAATTAATATCGACGGCAGAATGATCCCAATGGAAATCACAGTTGAGGCGGGCGCGACTTGCTGCAAAAGCGCCAGGCTTGGGCCCGAACCTTGGCCCCAGAGCGCCCCGAACAACAGCGCAAATACGGANGCGAGGCAGAACTGAAACAAAAGCAACGTCGGCATGGGAACCTCACCATAGCGTTTGATCATCGCGCCGCCTACGGCCCAGGTGATGCCCGACAGGAACCCCAAAGCATCACCGATGTTGAGCGGCACCTGCCCGCCGCCTTGGGACACCAAAAACCCAAGGCCGAGCAAGCCAATGGCAATGGCGATCCAGCGGCCGCGGGTGACCTCTTCCTTCAGCCAATAGCTGCCAATCAGCGTCGACCAAATCGGCGCGAGGTAAAACAGCAATGTCACCCGCACCACCGAAGAGAGCACCAGACCAATGGTGAACAGCGCCACGGTTAATCCCATGAACACGCCGATCAAAGCCCCGCGGCGCAGATGGGGCAGCTGGCTGCGAAACTGCCAAAGGAACAGGGCGAGGGCGACAAAAGCGGCTGGAATATTGATCAATGCAACGGCCCAGTCTTCGCGCACCCCCAGGCCTGCAAGATAGCGCAGTGGAATCCAATACAGCCCCCAAATTCCCGCAGCGATCAAAACAGCGAGGGAGGCGAACCGGTTTGAGGGGTTGGCAAACTGCATGGAAAATCTGTCCAGCAGATGGGGCCGATTGTCTAGCCCTTAAAGACCTCTGCCTGCAAACGCAAAAACCGCACCCCGAAGGNTGCGGTTTTTAAATCGATGATTGGACCGAGGCTTAGCGGCGCAGGCCCAAACGTTTGATCAAATCTTGGTAACGNGCTTCGTCTTTGCTNCGGGCATANTCCAGAAGCTTACGACGTGTGGCCACCATTTTCAGCAAACCGCGGCGACCGTGGTTGTCTTTTTTATGGGTTTTAAAGTGCTCAGTCAAAGTCGCAATGCGCGAGGACAAGATTGCAACCTGAACTTCAGGTGAACCTGTGTCGCCCTCTTTGATNGCGAATTCTTTCATGAGCCGTGCTTTTTCTTCAGCAGTAATCGACATCGGGGTCTCCTTTAAAAGTTAAGGGTTATGGCGCGGGCCGGGATGTCGTCCAGCAAGGCCCGTGGAGGCACCGCTCAAAACCTCATAAGGAATCTGAGCGATGGCTGCGTATAGGGAAGTTTTTGGCGAAAGGGAAGGGGATTTTCTAGGGCGCAAAGAAGGGCTCAAAGGCCGCAAGAACAGCCCTCGGATTTTCCTCCATGACGAAATGCCCAGCCTCACAAACGCTGGCCTCCACCGCAGGGGCCCAGCGGCGCCAGATTTCGGCGGCATTGCCGCTTTTGGCCGGAAACCCATGGGCGCCATAGAGCAAGCGCAGTGGTGCGGTGATCTGTTTTCCGGCGGCTTTATCGGCCTCATCCAATGCGCGGTCAAAGCTGGCTCCGGCGCGATAATCTGCGCACATGGCATGAACCCGTGCGGGATCAAGGGCCTGCGCGCGGTAACTGTCCAAAGCGGCGGGGGAAAAGGCCTCAAGGCTTTTGGTCAGCGTCCATTGCGCCAAGGTCCACTCCACATAGGCCACAGGATCCGCCCCGATCATCCGCTCCGGCAGGGGGGCGGGTTGGGCCAGAAACGTCCAATGATAGGCGGCCATGGCCAGATCGGCCGTCCAGCTGGCCCAGAAATCGGCGGTCGGCACAATTTCGATGATGCCCAGCTTGCCCAGCCGCTCGGGATGATCCAGCGCAAAGCGATAGGCGACCCGCGCGCCGCGGTCATGGCCCAGGACATCTGCGCGAGAAATATCCAGCGCGGTGAGAAGATCGGCCATATCCTGCGCCATTGTGCGCTTGGAATAGGTCGTGTTGCCGGCATCATTTGCAGGCGCGCTGCTTTCACCATAGCCGCGCAAATCGGGAATGATCACATCATGCCGCCGCGCCAATTGCGGCGCCACGCTTTCCCAGCACATATGATTTTGCGGAAACCCGTGGATCAAGAGCAGCGGCCGGCCCTGCCCAGCGCGATGCACCGCGAGATCCACGCCGTTGCAGCGGATGACTGTCTTAGTGAAACCTTCAATCATGTCCAAACCTCGGGCTGTTGCGTATAGGCGATATAGAGCGGATGTTTGGGATGTCCGGCCTTGGACAGGCCCAAATGCAGCACCGAACGGCCCGACCCGCGCAACAGCGCCTCGACCTGCGGGCCGCGGTTCAAATGCGCCCCATGGGTGCCCCAAGCGGCAATCACCTGATCGCCCCAGGCGGCAGGCCTCAAGAATCGCCGCGTCATTATCGGGGCCGATGGGATCAAGAGCGGCGCGCATCTTTCGCGGGTCAGTGTCGCGCCAGGCAAAGATATTGGTCACGCGAAACCCGCCAAAGCCCAAGGCCCGCGCCCGCCGCTCGCAGCGCTCGACTGTGGGATCGTTTTGCACCTCGGTGGCGGTGGAGGGGTTGAGCATCACAAAGCTCAACCGCCGCCCCTGCGGCTCCCAAACGCGGGTCAGAGCATAGCGATACCGCTCGCAGTCGGAATAGACCGCGACGCTGGGCGCATCGTCCTTGATATGGGAGCGGGTGATCATAGCCTATGCTGGGCGATTGTGTGGCGAAGTTCAAGAGCGCCTGTTCCGCGTGGCCCATGGGCAAGCCCCTGATATATTGCCATTTGTCAAAATATTTTGCAGGCTCGCCCCGGCCAGCCCATTTGGGCGGCGATATTTGATGACAAAGTGATTTGAACCGATGAGCGACCCCACACCCGACCGCATTTTGGCCGAAGAGAGCGACAACCCTTGGGTGAAGCTGATCCTATGGGCGCATGAGGACCCAGTGCGCCCAGCCTACCGTTGGAATGGGGTTATGAAGTATTTGGTTGAGGAACGATTGGACACTGACAGTGCGGCATCTAAGCGCGCGTTGCCATTGTCTGGCGAAGAACTCGAACATGTCAAAAACTTTTTTCCGAATGATACTGATTTTAAGAAAGATCAGCACGATATCACGATTGAAAACCATATTTTCAGTGAAAATTTAAGTTTCATAGGCGCAATTTTTGCACAACCGATCATTTTTAGGAATTGTCGTTTCAAGCGCAGCGTTAAATTTTATGGCGCAAATTTCGAAGTAGGAGCCATATTCTCAGGCTCTGAATTTTCAGAAACCGTCGATTTCGGAGACGCTCAGTTCCGCTTTGCTGCTCTCTTCGAAAGGGTCACTTTTTGTGGACAGATTAATTTTTATTGGTCGGAGAATGAATCTAATCTGCTAGCGATTTTTAGAAAAGCAATATTTATAAAAAAGACCCCTAGGTTCCACGGGCAAAAATTTCATCCGGGCTGTATGTTTCATGGCGTCACCTGGCCAAAAATTCCAAAACGAAATGGCGACAAGAAAACCCAAGACGCCATCGAAAACGCTTTGCTTGATCAAATCACCTCCTACGAATTCATCCGCACCCAAGCCGAACATATCGGGCAGTTGGAGCTGCGTAAGGAGATGATCCGGCGGGAGCTGGCCTGTCGGGCGGAGCTGGCAGAGCCATCATTTGAGCGGCTTCTGCGCAAAGCCTATGGGTGGATTTGTGATCATGGCACCTCAATTGGCCGGCCGGCTTTTGCGCTGCTTTGTATCTGGGGTTTCACCTTTTTGGCCTGGCGAGGATGGGCCGCGCAGGAGGCGGCGGTCACGACCTGGGATGTGTTTTACCACACCGGCAGGCGGATGTTGCCGTTTGTCGGCGGCCATGCCTATGTTGAGGAGCACACCCTCAAAGCCCTACGCGCCGCGCCGCATGTGCTGCATTTTCTCAGCGCCATGGCCGCGATCCTCAGCCCGTTCCT
>JGI26079J46598_1001266_pt1 | contig 10149 bp, 10 predicted proteins | sample SaaInl59LU_5_DNA_FD_46598 | JGI IMG/M metagenome (IMG submission 46598) | reverse complement strand
TCATACAAAATTTTTGTCTGAAGCGTTATTACATGTAAGAAATGATGTAAAAACCTGCGAAAAATGTCATAATATTTCAGATACTGTTTTTTGTGATATCTGCCAAAACACCAAAAGAAATCCAGAGATTGTTTGTGTGGTAGAAGATATTAGAGATGTAATGGCTATAGAAAGCACTTCTCAATTTAATGGTTTATATCATGTTCTGGGGGGTAAAATTTCTCCAATAGAAGGTATTGGTCCACAAAATTTACAAATAGAATCTTTAGTTAGTAAAGTAGAAAAAGGAGAGGTTAAAGAATTAATTTTTGCCCTAAGTTCTACAATGGAAGGTGATACTACCAACTTTTACATTTTTAAGCAAATCGAAAAATTTGATATTACAACCTCTACGATTGCACGTGGTATTTCTGTAGGTGATGAATTGGAATATGCAGATGAGGTTACTTTAGGAAGAAGTATTGTAAATAGAATTCCTTTTTCTCAATCTTTGAAAGCATAAGAAAAAACTTATTAAAAAAATGAGTTTTAACTTATTCTTTATTGCTTTTCATTTAAAACCTCTTTTTCAGCTTTTTCCCAAGATTTTTTTTCTCTAATCTTTTTATAGAGTTTAATGCCTAACATCATTAAAATACCAAAAAGGATAATACCAACAACGCCCCAAATCCAGTTGATGGCACTTTTAACAGTCACTAAAAAAACAACTGCAAACAGAATTATGGTAGAAACTTCATTTAGTATTCGTAATTTAAAAGCAGAATATTTTACAATATCATTTTGTAGTTTCTTGTAAATAGTATGGCAAAAACCTTGATAAAAATACAGTGCCAATACAAAAGCTAGTTTGACCAACATCCAAGGTTCAGATAAGTAATAGGGATTTTGGTACAACATCCAAAAGGCAAAAATACTTGCTAAAATTGCAGATGGCCACGTAATTATGTACCATAAGCGTTTGCTCATTAATTTATACTGCGTTTGTAAAATAGACTTTGCGGGTTCTAGTTTATTTTCTGCCTCTGTTTGATAAATAAACAAACGAACAATGTAAAATAAACCAGCAAACCAGGTTACTACAAAAATAATATGTAACGCTTTTATGTATAAAAAGTCCATAATTTTGTTTTAAGTTTCAGAGTTTCAAAAGTTTTTTATTAATCATTAGCCACAACTACTCTTCAATCCAATTTACTAAAACATCTACCCAATCATCGTTATCATTTATACAAGGAATTGCATGAAATTCTTCGCCACCAGCTTCTAAAAATTCTTCTTTACCTTCCATGGCAATTTCTTCTAAAGTTTCTAAACAATCGGAAACAAAAGCTGGGGTAACTACCGCTAACTTTTTAATACCTTCCTCTGGATATTTTTCAATCATTTTATCTGTATAAGGTTGTAGCCAAGGGTCTCCTGCTAATCTAGATTGAAACGAAACAAAATATTCTTCTGGTGTTAAGTTTAAATATTCTACCACTTGTTTTGTAGTTTCATAACATTGATGTTTGTAGCAAAATTCATGAGCAGGAGAGTTTGTTTTACAGCATTCAAAATTTACACTATCATTTGGTTTGCAGTGCGATTTTGTAATGTCTGATTTTCTAACATGTCTTTCTGGAATACCATGATATGAAAATAAAATCTTGTCCCATTCTTTGCCTTCTAAATAATTTTTTATGCTATCTCCTAATACTTTTATATACTCTTTTTTGTGATAAAAAGCAGGAATGTGTTTGAATTTCATCTGTGGAAAAAATTCTATTCTTAATTCTTCTGCCAGTACTAAAATGGTATCTGTAGTTGCCATTGCGTGTTGTGGGTATAGAGGTACAATTAAGACATCAGTTACACCTTTGTCATGCAATTCTTGTAATCCCTTTTTTATAGATGGTGTTCCATAACGCATTGCTAATGCAACAGGCAATTCTGTTTTTTTTTGAACTTTATTTAATAATCTTTCTGATAAGACTATTAGCGGAGAACCTTCATCCCACCAAATTTTTTTGTAGGCTTTTGCAGATTTTTTTGGTCTTGTATTTAAAATAATTCCTTTAACTAAAATAGTACGTAACCATTTTGGTGCGTCTATTACGCGTTCGTCCATTAAAAATTCATCTAAATATTTTCTTACATCTTTGGTAGATGTGCTTGCTGGTGATCCTAAATTTACTAATAAAACTCCTTTCATTTTTTTATGCTGAATTTATTTAAGTATCTATTTGTTTATTTTGATATTTCCTAATTCTTAGCTGTCAACTGACTTGTAACCTCATATAAAGTAATAGCCAAACTATGTATAACATTCATACTCGAGTTTCTCCCATACATCGGAATTGCAATAGTGTAATCAACCAAATTTATATGTTCAATTCCATTGCGTTCGCTTCCCAAAAGTAACACGATTTTTTTGTGATTTTTAAAATTAAAATCTTGAATATTGATGCTTTTATCAGTAATTTCTATACCAATAATGGTATTTCCAGCGGCTTTTAATTGCTGAATAGTTTCTTCAAAATTACGATAATAATCATAGTTAATTTGATTGATCGTATTTCTGGAAGTATTGATTACTTTTCTATTTTCTATGGAGGGAGAAGCTTCATGAAAATAAATTTTTTCGACCCCAAAACTCTCAGAAATTCGAAAACACATCCCAATATTTTCTGGAGTTCTAATCGCATCACAAACAATGGTAACAGGAAACTGTTTCTGAATATTTTCGATATCGTAATGTGTTAATTGTTTCATTTTTTTACCTCAAAGTTAAAACACTAATATTTTCTTACTGCTTCAAACTCATTACATATTTTTTTGGTGTTGTACCAAACTTCTTTTTAAAAGCAGCAATAAAATGGCTTGCTGTACTATATCCAACTTGCAACCCAACTTCATTAACATTGTATTGATTGCTTTCTAGTAGTTTTCTGGCATGTTCCATTTTGTAATCTAGTAAAAAGCTAAAAACAGTATCACCATAAATTTGTTTAAAACCTTCTTTTAGTTTTTTTAAATTAAGTCCAATTTCATTGGCTAATTCTTGTAAACTTGGTGGTTCTGCCATTCTAGAAATAATAATTTCTTTCGCTTTTCTAATTTTTAGAACGTTTTGTTCATCCATTAAAAAAGGGCAATATTCTCCAGCAATATTTTCTTCTTGTTGAAAATGTAAACTCAACAATTCGTAAATTTTTCCTTTTACATATAATTCTCTAATCGAACTATTAATATTAGAGTTGATGATTTGTTGCAAAACAATTAAAACTGTAGGTTTAATTTCAGTATCATCATAATATTTTTTATTGCTATTTTCATCACTTAAAAAAGGGATGTAATTAGACTCTTTAGAAAATAACGAGTGAAATTTTTCTATAGAAATTAATAAAGATAATAAGGTTGTTTTGGGTTGAATTTCTAGGTGAATAGGTAGAGTTCTTTGCGGATTGTATAGTAAAATAGATCTGTTGTCTAAAACGTCAAAAGAATAACTGCCATTATTGAATAAAAATTTAGATTTACCACGCAAGCAAAAATGCATTTGTATAAAAGATTGGTCTATTTCTCTTTCAAAATTTACAGCATCTTTGCTTTCGTTCTGAAAATGAAGTACATAAAAACCTTTTTCAAGCGTAATTTCATCTAAAGTACTTTCTCCGACATTTTTAAACATAGAAAAGACTATTTTTTAGTTTGTTTTTATTTAGAATCATTCTACATAAAAAATAATTAAAACCTAATATTTAAAGCAAAAATAAGGTATTTGGTTAATTTAATTGTAAAAAAAAACTCAAAAAACACATATCGTTATTAAAAGTTCTTTTGTCGATACTTTTTTATAGATATACTAATTATTTTTGTGGCATCTTTTTAAATTATATGAAAGAACTAGGGCAGGAGCACTTTTACAATATTGGTGTAAGTTATAAAAAAGCAGATGCAGAAATACGTGGTAAGTTTTCTGTGTCTGCAGAAAACCAGATTGCACTCTTAAAAGCTGCAAAAAATAAAGGTATTTCTGGGGTTTTAATAATTTCTACATGCAACAGAACAGAAATATTTGGTTTTGCAAACAGACCTTGTTTGCTTATAGAGTTATTGTGCGGTTTTTCTGAAGGTACCACAAAAGAATTCTCTGCATTTTCTCATGTTAACGAAGAGCAACAAGCCATCAATCACTTATACAGAATTGGTACGGGTTTAGATAGTCAGATTTTGGGCGATTATGAAATTGTAGGACAATTAAGGCAATCATTCAAATTAGCAAAAAAAATAAAAACTACAAATGCCTATACAGAGCGTTTGGTAAATAGTGTTTTACAAGCTAGTAAAAAAATAAAAAATCAAACCCAATTAAGTTCTGGTACAACTTCAGTTTCGTATGCTGCAGTGCAGTACATTACTAAAACTATACCTAATTACAACACTAAAAACATATTAGTTTTTGGTTTGGGTAAAATGGGAAAACACACATGCAAAAACCTTGCAGAATATACAGATAATAAGAAAGTTTGTTTAATTAATAGAACAGAAGAAAAAACCACAGAATTTGTAAAAGAGCATAGTTCTATTAGAAAAGCTGTTATAGAAAACTTAACTGAAGAAGTTGCAAATGCAGATATTTTAATAGTTTCTACAGGTGCAGAAAAACCTACAATTACAAAAAAACACATTTCTAAAAATAAACCGTTGTTAATTTTAGATTTGTCTATGCCAGAAAACGTGGCTCATAATGTAGAAGACCATAAAGGNGTTTCTTTAATAAATGTAGANGANCTTTCTAAAATTACAGACNAAACTTTAGCCAAACGTTTGGCAGAAGTACCATTAGCAGAAAAAATTATAGACACTCACAAAACAGAATTTAAAGATTGGTTAAATCATAGAAGATTTACTCCTGCAATATCTGCTTTGAAAGATTCTTTAGAGTCTATAAAGAAAGATGAAATTAATTTTCAAAAAAAGAAACTTTCTAATTTCGATGAAAATCAAGCAGAAATCTTAACTTCACGTCTTATTCAAAAAATTACTACGCAATTTGTAAAGCATTTAAAAAATGAAAATACTTCTGTTTCAGAAAGTATAGATGTTATCCAAAAAGTGTTTCAATCTTAACGAAAAATAAATGCAAAAAATTATTAGAATAGGAACTCGCGATAGCCAATTAGCGCTCTGGCAAGCTAATAAAGTTCGTAAAGAATTAACAGAATTAGGTTACGATTCTGAGATTGTTCCTATTAAATCTGTAGGAGATATTATTTTAGATAAACCACTTTACGAATTGGGAATTACAGGTGTTTTTACAAAAAATTTAGATATTGCAATGTTAAATGGAGACATTGATATTGCTGTACATTCTTTAAAAGATGTACCAACAGTATTACCAGAAGGTATTGTACAAGCAGCTGTTTTAAAAAGAGCAAACTATAATGATATTTTAGTTTTAAAAGATACAGAAGAATTTTTTGGGCAACCCAATGCAACTATTGCTACAGGTAGTTTACGTAGAAAAGCAATGTGGTTAAATCGTTATCCCACACATAATGTTGTAGATTTAAGAGGTAATGTAAATACACGTATACAAAAACTAGATGATAGTGATTGGAATGGAGCTGTTTTTGCAGCAGCTGGTTTAGAAAGAATAGGAATTCGTCCAGCAGGAGCAGTTAATTTATCTTGGATGATTCCAGCTCCAGCACAAGGGGCAATTATGATTGCAGCTTTAGAAAAAGACAATTATATTTTAGATGCTTGTGAGCAATTAAATCATCATGAAACCAAAGTTTGTGTTGGTATAGAGCGTGAGTTTTTAAGACTGTTAGAAGGTGGTTGTACANCGCCAATAGGAGCATTAGCTTATGTAGATGCTAAAACTGAAGAAATTAATTTTAAAGGAGTTTTGTTAAAAAAAGATGGNTCTAAAAAAATATCAGTNACTAAAACAGCAGTGTTGGGTAAACATCACTTATTGGCAAAAGATTGTGCAGATTATGTTATCAATAGAGGGGGNAAAGAGTTNATGTTAGAAGATCTTGAAGGGGAGTCAATAGTAACTCATAAAGTATTTTCAACTAAAAAATTATCAGAAATTCAAAAGAAATCTCTACCAAATACCATCGGTATAGAAGATAGCGATTTTATTAAAATTCGTTTTAATAGAATACCACCAAAGGTGATGAAAAACGAGCTAGAAAATGTTGTAATTACTAGCCAAAACGGAGTAGAGGCCATTTTAAATTCTTTTACTAAAAACGAATTAAAATTTAAGAATATTTTTTGTGTTGGTAGAAGAACCAAAAAATTAATTGAAAATAGAATAGGAGCAGTAACTTACGTTGCAAAAAATGCTTTAAAATTAGCAGAATATATTTCAAAAAAAACAAACATTAAGGAAGTTACCTATTTTTGTAGCAATTTAAGAATGGATGTTTTTCCAACCTATTTAAAAGCAAATGATATTGTTGTAAATGAAGTTGAAGCATACAAAACAATGCTGAGTTCAGAAAAAATTGCAGATGATGTTTCTGTAGTTTTATTTTACAGTCCATCAGGAATTGAAAGCTATTTACAAGAAAATTCAACAGATAAAATAGCGTTTTGTATTGGAGAAACAACAGCAAAAGAAGCTAGAAAACATTTTGATAAGGTAGAAGTTGCTTATTTGCCAAGTGCAGAGAGTCTGTTAGAATTTGTAAAATCTCATTTTTTAGCAAATTAGATTTTTAAAATGTTTCCTCGATTGCAGTTAAGAGGTTTCTTTAGTTCTCTACTGCGTTCGTAATGATAATAAGTTATAGTAAATGTTTAGAACAAGAAGACTTAGAAAACAAGAAGGAATTAGAAGATTGGTTAGAGAAACCAAACTTTCTGTAGACGATTTTATTTATCCACTTTTTATTGAAGAAGGTAAAAATATAGAAACAGAGATCGTTTCTATGCCTGGTATCAAACGTTTTTCTTTGGATACAATTTCTAAAGAATTAGATGAAGTTGTAGCGCTAAATATTCCTGCAGTTTTATTATTTGGTATTCCATCAGAAAAAGATGATCAAGGCTCAGAAACTTGGAATGATAATGGTGTTATGCAACAAGCTATTCGTTTTATCAAGAAAAATTACCCAAGTTTATATGTAATTACAGATGTTTGTTTTTGTGAATATACGTCTCATGGTCATTGTGGAATTATACATGATAATGATGTAGATAATGATGCTACTTTGGTAAACATTGCAAAGCAAGTTATTTCTCATGCCAAAGCAGGCGTAGATATGGTAGCGCCCTCAGGAATGATGGATGGGACCATAGATATGATTCGTCAATCTTTAGACAATACAGGTTTTGCAGATTTGCCAATTATGGGATATTCTGTAAAATATTCATCGGCTTTTTACGGTCCTTTTAGAGATGCTGCAGATTCTGCACCAACATTTGGAGACAGAAAAACCTATCAAATGGATCCTGCAAATAGGGATGAAGGAATGCGTCGTGCAACTTTTGACGATCAGGAAGGAGCAGATATTTTAATGGTAAAACCAGCTTTGTCTTATTTGGATATCATCAGAGATTTAAAAGATAATTTTGATAGACCAATAGCCTGTTACAATGTAAGTGGAGAATACGCTATGATAAAAGCAGCCGCAGAAAAAGGTTGGATTGATGGCGAAAAAGTTATGATGGAAAGTTTATTGTCTATGAAAAGAGCAGGAGCAGATATTATTATTACTTATTTTGCAAAAGAAGNTGCAAAATTATTGGNGGCAAAAAATAAATAGAAATGCTGTCATTCCTGCGTAGGCAGGAATCTCAAATTAAAAAAGGATAATAATTGTTTAAAACTCAACATCAATATTATGTGTACATTATCACAAATAAAAAAGATGGAGTTTTATATATTGGTGTGTCAAACGATTTAGAAAGAAGAATGTTTGAACATAAAAATAAATTGGTTAAAGGTTTTTCTTCAAAATATAATTTAAATAAGTTGATTTATTTTGAATCTTATCAATTTGTTAAAGATGCTATTAAAAGAGAAAAGAATTTGAAAAAGTGGAAAAGAGATTGGAAAATAAATTTGATAGTTGAAGACAATGCTGATTGGATAGATTTATCAGAAGATTGGTTTGATTAAAANAAGAGATTCCTGCCTGCGCAGGAATGACAGAAACTTTAAAAACGAATTGCAAAAGATNAAAAAATGAACTTTAAAAAATCACAAAAATTATATACAAAAGGATTAAAAAACTTAGTTGGAGCNGTAAATTCTCCAGTAAGAGCATTTAGTTCTGTAGGTGGAAATCCTTTNTTTATCAAAAAAGCAAAAGGNAGTAAAATCTATGATGTTGATGATAATGAATATGTAGATTTAGTAGTTTCTTATGGACCAATGATTTTAGGTCATCGNCATAAAAAAGTAGAAAAAGCAGCAAAAAAAGCCTTGAAAAAAGGCTATTCTTTTGGTGCCTCTACAGAGGCAGAAATAAAATTAGCAAAAATAGTTTGCGATGCTTTTCCAGAAATGGATAAAGTACGTTTTGTAAATTCGGGTACAGAAGCTGTTTTAAGTGGAATTCGTTTAGCAAGAGCGTTTACAGGTAAAGATAAAATCATAAAATTTTCAGGCTGTTATCATGGGCATCAAGATGCATTATTGGTAGCTGCAGGTTCTGGTTTAGCAACTTTAAGTTTACCAGGTTCTAAAGGAGTTCCAGAAGGCGCTGTAAAAAATACGTTAATTGCAGAGTATAATAATTTAGAAAGTGTAAAAGCGCATTTTGATAAATACGATGATATTGCCGGTGTAATTATAGAGCCAATTGGTGGAAATATGGGGGTTGTTATTCCGCAAAATAATTTTTTAAAAGAATTAAAAGAGTATTTACAATCTAAAAATGCGTTGTTAATTGCAGATGAAGTAATGACTGGTTTCCGTTCAACTTTTGGAGGAGCGCAAGAAAAATTAGGAGTTGTAGCAGATATTACCTGTTTAGGTAAAGTAATTGGTGGTGGTTTTCCTGTTGGAGCTTATGGAGCAAGAGAAGAAATTATGCAACAAGTAGCACCTTTAGGAGGTATGTATCAAGCGGGAACTTTGTCTGGAAACCCAATTGCAATGGCTGGAGGAATCTCAACTTTAATAGAGTTGAAAAGACAAAATCCGTATGATAAATTTGAAGAAATAGGAAGTGTTTTAGAAGTGATTTTATTAGAAACTGCTAAAAAATACAATGTAGATTTAATAGTAAACAGATTTGGTTCTATGATGAATCCTTTCTTTACAAAAAATAAGGTCACTAATTTTAAAGAAGCACAAACTTCAGATACCCAAAAATTTGCAGTTTTCTTTTGGGAAATGATTAAAAACGGAGTGTTTTTACCACCAAGTCAGTTTGAAGCTTGGTTTTTGAACTCAGCAATTTCAAAAAAGGACATTAAAGTTTTTGCAGCGGCAACAGATAAAGCCATGCAAAAAGTTTCAGGAATGTAAACAAACCGCAAATACACAAAGTTCGCAAAGAATATGAATGAAAATGCTATTTCAAGAATAATTGTAGATTGTGCATTTAAAGTGCATAAAGGTTTAGGAGCTGGCTTGTTAGAAAGTGCTTATGAAGAATGTTTATATTACGAAATTAAGAAAGCTGGACTAAAAGTTGAAAAGCAAAAAGTATTACCAGTAATTTATTATGAAGTCGAGTTGGATGCTGGCTACCGGATAGATTTAATAGTTGAAGACAAAGTAATAGTAGAATTAAAAGCTGTTGAAAAGTTAAATAATGTACATTTAGCGCAAACTTTAACTTATTTAAAATTATCAGGGTGTAGATTAGGCTTACTTATCAATTTTAATGTCGCGCTAATAAAAAACGGAATTAAAAGAGTAGTAAATATTTTATAAACCTCTTTGCGCTCTTATGCGTTTTTGCGGTTAAAAAAAAGCAACGAAGTAAAATGATAAAAAACGATTTATTTTTAAGAGCATTAAGAGGTGAAACTTTAGAAAGACCACCAGTTTGGATGATGCGTCAAGCAGGAAGGTATTTGCCAGAATTTCAAGAAATCAAAAAAAAATACGATTTCTTTACACGTTGTCAAACGCCAGAACTAGCCTCAGAAATTACGGTACAGCCTATCCGTAGGTATGGTATGGATGCT
>JGI26079J46598_1001265_pt1 | contig 10158 bp, 8 predicted proteins | sample SaaInl59LU_5_DNA_FD_46598 | JGI IMG/M metagenome (IMG submission 46598) | reverse complement strand
CCAGAAAGCCATGAATCTATCTCTTGATGACTCGAGGCGACGTAATCACGCAAAAACTCTCGCGCGCCGGATATGTTCGGGTTATCGTTTATATCGCTCAAAATAAAACCATTTTATCTTTATGGATGAATATTGAGTTCGATATTAGCGAGATTGGGGGATTTTGGGAGTGGAAAGCCTTATTTAATCAAAAAAATAAGGTGGACGAAAAGGTGGACAAAATATTTAATATTTTTATAAATATCTGTTAATTATATATAATTAAAAGTATAATGGTGCACTCGACAGGATTCGAACCTGTGACCTCTGCCTTCGGAGGGCAGCGCTCTATCCAGCTGAGCTACGAGTGCATCTTTGGTCATGGGCGGGGTAATTGATGCCGCCATCAGGCCAAAATCAGGATAGCATTCTTCTATACTGACTTTGCCCCCCTGCCAAGGGGGTAATGCCGTATCTTTGCCGCGATCATGTGTGCATCATGTGTGCATCATGCGGGCATTATGCGGCTATTAACGCAACCGCCGCGCCTGCAAATGCTCATTTCACTGGTGAAGACGTTTTTCAAAACGGTAACGGCAATCAAAACGGCGCAGCGCGGCATCGTTTTGAACGCGGTGGTCGCTTAGCGCCGAACAGGGCTTATGGCATCCTATTTTGTTAGGCTTAGAAACACATCTTCAAGGTCGGGTTCGGCGGTGCTGATATCGCTCACCTCAAATCCGGCAAGCCGTACTTTATGCAAAATATCAACCGCATTGCTTGTCGCCGGATCAAAGCTGATCGACAGGCGGCCATCACGCCATTGTGCGCCAAGCGCGGCAAGCGCGTTTGGTAACGGCAGCGGCGGCGGTGTTGTCAGGCTGAGATGAAGCGTTTTCTGGCCAGCCGAGGCCAATAGATCGGCCTTTGTTTTCGCTGCGATAATTTCGCCCTTATTGATGATGGCGATGCGGTCGCACAAGGCTTCGGCCTCTTCAAGATAATGCGTCGTCAGCACCACCGTAACACCGGCGCGGTTCAGGCTTTTGATATTGTCCCATAAACGCTGGCGAAGCGCGACATCAACACCGGCGGTCGGTTCGTCTAAAACCAGAATCGGCGGGCGATGCACCATCGCCTTGCCAACCAACAGCCGTCGGCGCATGCCGCCTGACAGTCGCCGCGAATAGAAATCAGCCTGTTCGGTCAGGCCAACCATCTCCAAAATTTCATCCGTATGGCGTTCGGCCTTTGGCACGCCAAACAGCCCTGCCATCATATCCAGGGTTTCGCGCGGAGTGAAAAAGGCGTCAATATTCAATTCTTGCGGTACAATGCCGATATTGGCGCGTGATTGCCGCGGATTGGCATCAATATCAGTTCCCCATATCGATATGCTGCCGCTAGATTTTACCACCGTTCCAGCCATGATATTGATAAAGGTCGATTTGCCAGCGCCATTCGGCCCCAATAGCCCGAAAATACAACCAATCGGCACTTCGATATCAATTGATTTCAAGGCGTGATGCGCTCGCCCACCAGCATCATAAATCTTATTCACATCACGGGCTTCAATCGCCAGCCCTGACTCTGGGCTATGCGTAAAGGCGGCAGTCGGAATGACGGTATTTTGGGATGTCATAATGACTGCCTTTTTTGTGTGAAAAGCGGGAACGGATCTTTTGCCAAGATATAGGCCGTTGTGGTGAGGGCGGCAAGGGGGGCAAAGAATCTTCGTCGGCCAGCGCCAGTTACAATTGCATCAATCGTCAAGCCGCTATAGGTTAATCCGATGGATCGCGCCGTCTGATTAGGACGCGTCGCAAACAGATTTTGGCCATAATGCCATATTGCCGTAATGCCATATGATGCGAATGAGGATATCATGACCCCAGACCAAGCCCGCACGAAGGCTGATCAATCAGCTTCATCATCATCAAATGTAATTGTCACAAACCAGTCGCGGGTGGCCTGTAACGGTGGCGGTGGTCCGCTTGGGCATCCGCAGGTATGGCTGACGCTTGGCACTAATGGCAAGGTGACTTGCCCTTATTGTTCTTGCGCATTTGTTGCGGCGGCCGAATAGCCATTTTGGCCAACGGCGCATTGGTAATTGAAATGCCATTTTGTGCCGCATATGGCGACCAATATCGAGGCCAGTCTTAGCGCCATTGGCATCGTCGGATTTTGAATTGTGGGGCGATATGAGTGAAAAAGGCAGATTGGTACTGGTTGATGGGTCGGGATATATTTTCCGCGCTTTTCACGCCCTGCCACCAATGACCCGACGCGACGGTACGCCGGTCAATGCTGTGTATGGCTTTACCGCCATGTTGATGAAGCTTGTCGATGATCTGCAGCCAGATCATGTTGCCGTGGTATTTGACGTTGCGCGCAAAACCTTTCGCTCAGATATCTATCCCGAATATAAGGCCAATCGATCAGAACCGCCTGAAGATCTTGTTCCGCAATTTGCGCTGGTGCGTGCGGCAACCCAAGCCTTGAGCCTGCCCCTTCTTGAAGCGCCCGGATTTGAAGCTGATGATCTGATCGCAACCTATGCGCGGCTTGGCGAAGATGCGGGACTTGCGACGCTTATTGTTTCGTCAGACAAGGATTTGATGCAGCTTGTGCGCGGTGATATCACCATGCTTGACCCGATGAAGCAGCGCCGTATTGGTGCTGATGAAGTGTTTGAACGGTTTGGCGTCGCGCCGGAAAAAGTGATTGATGTGCAGGCCTTGGCTGGTGATTCAACCGATAATGTACCGGGGGTGCCGGGCATTGGCATCAAAACGGCGGCTGAATTGATTCAGACCTTTGGTGATCTTGATACTTTGCTGGCAAATGCTGAAACGATCAAACAGCCAAAACGCCGTGAAAATCTGATCAATTTTGCTGAACAAGCGCGGATTTCGCGCCAGCTTGTGACGCTTCGTGATGATGCGCCAATGCCGCTTGAATTGTCGGCATTATCGACTCCGCGGCGCGATATGGATCTATTGACGGCCTTTCTAAAAGAACAGGAATTTAGCCGCTTGCTTGTCCGCATTGGCGCCGATGGTGGGAATGGTAATGGGGCAAAATTGGGCGGTGCGGTCCGGTCAATGGCATCAAGCCCGTCACCATCAAGCCCATCTTTGGCAGACCCATTGCCATCAGATAAAGCCGGTTCTGCGCCATCAACAGACCATGTAGCCGCGCCTGATGCGCTGGCTGTGGCGGCCCAGCCTGTCGAAGCCGACTACCAGCTTATTACCGATGTTGACTCGCTTGCCGCATTTCTGGCTGCGGCAACAGCGCAAGGTTTTCTGGCGGTTGATACTGAAACCAGCGGCCTGAATGCGGCGGCGGCTGATTTGGTTGGTGTGTCGATGGCATTGGCACCTGGCAAGGCTTGCTATGTGCCGCTTCGTCATGGCGCGATGGCAACGGAAACTGGCGACGCGCAGGGCGGGCTGGATTTTTCTGCCGAGGCACCGGTTTCTTATAAACAAATTGGCTTTGATACGGCGATGGCGATGTTGCGGCCAATATTCGAAGATCCAGCCATTTTGAAAATTGGTCATAATCTGAAATATGATTCGCATATTCTGCTATGGCCGCGCAATGGCGGCATAAACCTGTCGCCGGTCGATGATACGATGTGTCTTTCTTATGTTCTGGATGGTGGGCGTGTTGGTGGCCATTCAATGGATCATCTGGCAAAACATTGGCTGGATTATGACACGATTAAATTTTCCGATGTTTGTGGCAAGGGGGTCAAACAGGTTCCCTTTGGCACGCTCGCGCCTGAGGCGGCCTTGGATTACGCCGCCGAAGATGCCGATATCACGCTTCGGCTGTGGCATTTATTCAAGCCGCGCCTTGGGGCTGAGCAGGTAGCGTCAGTTTATGAAAGGCTGGAACGTCCGCTTATCCCGATCCTTGCCAAAATGGAGGCCAGCGGCATCACCGTTGACCGTAGTATTCTGGCACGCATGTCGAATGATTTTGCCAAACGCATGGCCGTATTTCAAACCGAGATCCACCAGCTCGCCGGTGAAGAATTCAATATTGCATCACCAAAACAGCTTGGCGAAATCCTATTTGATAAAATGGGGCTTGAAGGCGGTAAAAAAGCCAAAACGGGCGCTTTTTCTACCTCGGCAGATGTGTTGGAAGATCTGGCTGCATCGGGCGTTGATATTGCGGCGAAGGTTCTTGAATGGCGGCATTTGGCCAAATTGAAATCGACTTATGCTGATGCGCTTGTTGACTCGATTCTCGCCACAACTGGGCGGGTTCATACCTCATTTTCGATGGTTGGTGCCAGCACTGGCCGTCTGTCATCATCTGACCCAAATGTGCAGAATATTCCGATCCGAACCGCCGAAGGAAGACAAATCCGAACCGCCTTTGTCGCGGCAGCGGGTCATAAATTAATTTCGGCTGACTATTCGCAAATCGAATTGCGCCTTGTTGCGCATGTTGCGCAGGAAACGACAATGATCGAGGCGTTTCGCGCCGGCATCGATATTCATGCGCGAACCGCATCCGAGGTATTTGGCGTGCCGCTTGATCAGATGGATAGCGAAACCAGACGCCGTGCAAAGGCCATCAATTTTGGCATTATCTACGGTATCTCGGCCTTTGGGCTGGCGCGTCAGCTTGGCATTTCACGCGGCGAGGCGAGTGACTATATCACGGCTTATTTCAAAAATTTTCCGGGCATCAAGGATTATATGGAACGGATCAAGGTTTCAGCCCGTGAAGATGGGTTTGTCGAAACATTATTCGGGCGGCGTATCCATATTTCCGGCTTTTCCGGTGGCAATCAGGCGATGCGCGGCTTTGCCGAACGCCAAGCGATCAATGCGCCGATTCAAGGCAGTGCCGCCGATATCATCAAACGGGCGATGATCCGCATTCCCGCGGCGCTAAAGGCGGCTGGGCTAAGCGCAACAATGCTGCTTCAAGTGCATGATGAATTGATCTTTGAAGCCCCCGAAGCCGAAGCCGAAGCCACAACGGCGTTAATTACATCGGTTATGGAAAATGCGGCTGATCCTGTTTTAACATTGGCGGTGCCGATTGTTGCCGAGGCTGGCATTGCCGATAGCTGGGCCGACGCCCATTAAGATAATTTAGGCCCGATTATGCCGATTTTCTGCCCTATATTGGCCTTGATTTGCCTGCAGGGTGAAGATCAATCGAGACGATCAGCTGGCCATGGATATGATTGGTCAATGCCGGATCAGACTTTTGGGGAGTGAGAGACCTAGATGGCAGACCGTATTGCACTTGTTGATGATGATCAAAATATCCTGACGTCAGTATCCTTGACGCTTGAATCCGAAGGGTTTGAGGTCGATTGTTATCATGATGGTGAGGCGGCTTTGGTCGGGCTTGCCCGCAGGCCTGCCAATCTTGGTGTCTTTGATATTAAGATGCCGCGCATGGACGGAATGGAGCTTTTGCAAAAGGTGCGAAGCCAGTCGCAAATGCCGGTGATTTTCCTGACCAGCAAGGATGATGAGCTTGACGAGGCGCTTGGGCTTGGCATGGGTGCAGATGATTATATAACCAAACCATTTTCCCAGCGTTTGTTGCTTGCCCGTATCCGTGCGGTTTTGCGGCGGGCCAGTGATGGGGTGATGAAAACATCTGGCCCGAATATCATTCGCCTTGGTGAATTGCTGATGGATCCAGACCGGCATTTATGCAGCTGGCGTGGTCAGGAAGTCAAATTGACCGTAACCGAATTTTTGATTTTGCAGGCGTTGGCGTCGCGCCCGGGCATGGTGAAGAACCGTGATCAGCTCATGGATGCTGCCTATGGCGAGAGTATTTTTCTGGATGACCGCACGATCGACAGCCATATCAAACGGCTGCGCCGCAAATTACGCGCACATGATTCCGACTTTGACCAGATCGAAACGCTTTATGGAATTGGCTATAAATATAAGACATCACCATCATAAGGGTCGCGCCATGCCGATGAAGGCTGCATAATGGCCTGATGATATTTATGATGATGGTGGTTTATAGTCAGGGAGCGGAATTATAGAAACTTCGCGATGGCGTCGATTACTGGGCTGGGTTCGTGGCAAGTGTGGATGGCTTGTGACGCCATTCCGCATGAGCCGCCTTACCGCGCGCATCATGGCGATCATGCTGTTTCCACTGGCGATTTTTCTTGTTGGTCTATTATCGCTTGATCAATATCGAACGACCTTGATCCAGTCAGAATTTGTCGCGCTTGAGCGGCAGGGCTTTACCTTGGCGCGATCGCTTGCGCTTGCCGAGGCTGAACGTGATCGGCGTGTTGCCCGTCGCCAGCTATCGCCAGAAACCATGACGCATCTAATCCCTCTTGTCGGGCTTGGCAGCTCGTTACGGGCGCGGGTGTTTCAGCCAAATGGATCGCTTCTTGCTGATACGGCGCGGCGAAGTGGCTTTCAGCCAAATGTCGATATTCGGCGACATCGTGACAAAAGCTGGCGTCAGAACATCCGCAATAATCTGAATGATATGGTGACAACAGCATCTGGCTGGTTCAGCCCGTTTGACGAATTGCCATCATATGTTGAGCGCCGCCGCCAGCGTGCTAGCCAATATGCTGAAGTCATTGCCGCCTTGTCGGGCGAACCACGCCGTGCCTTGCGTATTGACCGTGATGGCAATCTGATGTTGTCGGTGGCGGTGCCGGTTCAAGATTTGCGTCTTGTTCGTGGGGCCTTGATGGTCTCGATTGGTGGCGGCAAAATTGAACAGGAATTGGCCAATGTGAATATTGTGTTTTTACAGCTATTTGTCGGGGTTTTGCTGGTGACGCTTGGTCTCAGCCTGTATCTGGCGCGATCAATCACAACGCCAATCTCGCGTCTTGCGGCAGCGGCCGATAAATTGCGGCAAAGCGCCGATATGTCCAGCCGCCTTCAACGTTTGCCGCATCGCAATGACGAAATCGGTCAATTGTCGGATTCGTTGATTGATCTGACCGATGAATTGCAAAAAAGAATTCAGGCCACTGCGGCCTTTGCCGCTGATGTGGCGCATGAAATTAAAAACCCGCTTTCATCATTACGAAGCGCCACCGAAACCTTTAGTCGGGCAAAAACTGCAGCGCAAAAAAAGCAGTTGCTGAATATCATCTTGCAGGATGTGCAGCGTCTTGATCGTTTGATTACTGATATTTCTCAAGCAAGCCGTGTCGATACCGAAATTATCGGCCAAGATCGTGATCCGGTTGATTTTGCCGGCTTGATTGATAATTTCATCCAGATGCGATCGCAAACCCACAGCCAATATCAATTGCGATTTGACCATCCGCCAATGCCGGTGATGGTGCGGATGAATCAAAGCCGCATGGTGCAGGTGATTGACAATGTGTTGAGTAACGCCATTTCCTTTAGCCCGAAAGGCGGCATGGTACGGTTTATTCTGACCGCTGACGCGACGCGTAAACGTGCCGTTCTGGACATTCTTGATGACGGGCCGGGTATCCCTGATGCCAAACTGGAAACGGTTTTTGACCGGTTTTATACCGAACGGCCTAGCGGCGAAGGTTTTGGCGAACATTCGGGGCTTGGCCTGTCAATCGCGCGGCAGATTGTTGATGCGCATAACGGCCAATTAACAGCGGAAAACCGGCCTGAGGGTGGTGCGTGTTTCCGGCTTGTTCTGCCACTTGAAAGCTAAAGCTGTTTTTTCTTTTTTGCTGTTGTAGACTATCGGGATGTTAAACCCTATTTCGTCAATAAAGCTTGTTCTTGTGACTGGTGTATCTGGTGCTGGACACTCAACTGCGCTGAAAATTCTAGAAGATTACGGTTTTACCGCCGTTGATAATCTACCTTTGGCGCTTGTTGATCCGCTGATCGCGCTTGAGGTTGAAACCGGCGGCCGGTCAATTGCCATTGGACTTGATGCGCGCACTAGCGGTTTTGGGGCTGATGCGGTGGCACGCCTTGTGAAAAATCTGGCAAAACGCCTTGGCGATGGGTTTAAGATGGTGTTTATCAATGCCGGTCATGTCGATTTGATGCGCCGCTATAATGCAACAAGACGCCAGCACCCGCTTGGCCATGATTATGATCTTGATGCTGCGGTGCGCGCAGATATGGCGCGAATGGCCGATGTCGAAGCTTTGGCCGATATTATTATTGATAGCAGTGGCCTGGCGCCATCTGATTTACGCGGCGCGTTGCTTGGCGCTTTAGGTCTTGATAAGGCACCGCCAATGCCGGTGCATATTGTTTCATTTTCCTACCGGCATGGCCTTCCTGAAACGGCAGATCAGGTCATTGATATGCGCTTTGCCAAAAACCCGCATTGGGATGATGGTTTGCGTGATCGAACCGGCCTTGATTCCAAAGTGGCAGAATTTCTGGCCAAAGATGAAATGGCAATCGAGGTTCTTGATCAGGTGAAATCGATGTTGGCATTGATGCTAAGCCGGATGAACAGTGATGGTCGGGCGCATTTGACGCTGGCCTTTGGCTGTACGGGCGGCAAACATCGTTCGGTATGGGCGGCAACACAGATTGCCAGCTGGATTGAGGCTGAGGGCCATCCAGTGCGCCTTGAACATCGTGAATTGGCAAAGGCATCTGCCTAGTTGCGCATCACTTCAATCACATCTCAAGCGGTGTTTCTTGGCGCTATCATATCTAGCGCTTTAAAAGACCGTGTTAATTTGCTATGACGTGGCGAGATTTTTACCGACATATAGATTGGATTGGATTATGGCGCAGGATTATGTGATTGCCGATATCGGACTTGCCGACTGGGGTCGCAAGGAATTATCGATTGCCGAAACCGAAATGCCTGGCCTGATGGCGCTTCGTGACGAGTTTGGTTCGGACAAGCCGTTGGCTGGCGCGCGTGTTGCTGGCTGTCTTCATATGACGGTACAAACTGCGGTTTTGATTGAAACGCTTGTTGCGCTTGGTGCCGATGTGCGTTGGTCGAGCTGTAATATCTTTTCAACCCAAGACCATGCCGCCGCGGCAATTGCCAAATCAGGCGTTCCGGTCTTTGCCATCAAGGGTGAGACACTGGCCGAATATTGGGAATATGTTGACCGTATTTTTGATTGGCCGAATGAACAGACCGCCAATCTTATTCTTGATGATGGTGGTGACGCCACCATGTATATCCTTCTTGGGGCGCGTGCCGAAGCTGGCGAAGATGTGCTGGCCACGCCAGAAACCGAAGAAGAAGAATATCTAAAAGCGCAATTGCATCGCCGCCTTGCAAGCAGCCCGGGCTGGTTCACCCGCCAGCGTGATGCGCTTAAAGGTGTTTCCGAAGAAACCACCACTGGTGTTCTGCGGCTTTATCAGCTTGCCGAAATGGGCGGATTGCCATTCCCGGCTATCAATGTGAATGACTCGGTCACTAAATCAAAATTCGACAATCTTTATGGCTGTCGCGAATCATTGGTTGATGGTATCCGCCGTGCCACTGATGTGATGTTTGCTGGCAAGGTCGCCGTTGTTGCTGGCTATGGTGATGTTGGCAAAGGCTCGGCAGCTTCGCTTCGGCAAGGTGGTGCACGGGTTATGGTAACCGAGGTCGACCCGATCTGTGCGTTGCAGGCCGCTATGGAAGGCTATGAAGTTGTCACGATGGAACAGGCAGCTTCGAAGGCTGATATCTTTGTGACCGCAACTGGTAACCGCCATGTCATCACCATCGACCATATGCGTGAAATGAAAGACCGTGCGATTGTTTGTAATATTGGCCATTTTGATAATGAGATCGATGTGGCATCGCTGAATAATTACACATGGTCAGAAGTAAAACCGCAGGTTGATGAAATTGAATTTCCGAATGGCAAACGGATGATCCTTCTTGCCAAGGGACGTTTGGTCAATCTTGGATGTGGAACCGGGCACCCGTCTTTTGTCATGTCGGCGTCATTTACCAATCAGGTGTTGGCGCAGATCGAGCTTTGGTCGCGCGGTGATCAATATGAAAACAAGGTCTATACCTTGCCGCGTCATCTTGATGAAAAAGTGGCAGCACTCCATCTTGCCAAGGTTGGCGCAAGCTTGAGCACGCTTCGCCCTGATCAGGCTGATTATATTGGCGTTGAACAGCAAGGGCCGTTCAAGAGCGAACAATATCGCTATTAATCACCAATGCCAGTTCTGCAATTAGAATTACCCGATCTGTCAGCAACCGAAACGC
>JGI26079J46598_1001264_pt1 | contig 10159 bp, 7 predicted proteins | sample SaaInl59LU_5_DNA_FD_46598 | JGI IMG/M metagenome (IMG submission 46598) | reverse complement strand
AACTAATGTGTCTTTATCATTAATTAACTTATTCCATTTTTTAGGATCTATATGATTATTTTTCTTATTTTTTGATGACAAAGAAAGACCCATGGGAACTACTTCTTTTTTAATTTTTACTTTTGGCTTATGAAATGGTTGAAATTTACTTTTTGAAATATTTTCACTATCAAACTTTTTAAAATTCAATATCTTTTTAATCTTGGTGATAGTTGACTTTAGATCGTTAGCTTTTCCTGAGATTGTTGCATTTACTCCTTCATTAGCTATAATTATTGTTCCTCGAATATTTTTTTTAATCAAATAATCCTGTAGTAAAATCTTATTTTTTTTTAAAGAAGTGAGTTTTTTAAATTTGTAAAAACCAAAAACATCAAACATTATATCACTCTACAAACAGTCATACCGTCACCTAAAGGGACAATGATTTGTTCCACTCTTTTATCGTTTGCAACATAAGTATTAAAATCTCTAATATTTACAGTGAATTTATCTAAATTATCTTCATCAGCGACCTCACCATGCCATAAAACATTGTCTACAATAATCAATCCTCCTTTATCTAATAACTTCAGTGATCTTTCATAATATTCTTTATAATTCATTTTATCGGCATCAATAAAAACCATATCAAATTTACTATTCTTTAATTCATCTAAACTATCTAATGCAGGCTTAACAATTGTTTGAATTTTATTATTAAGATTAGCTTTTTTAAAAAAATTTACTGCAATCTTGTTGGTTTCTTTGTCTTTATCTAGCGCTATAAGTTTGCCATCATCTGGTAGTGCTAAAGCTATTGAAAGTGCACTTAACCCAGTAAAAGTACCAATTTCAAGTACATTTTTAATGTTAGAGGTTTTTATAATTAAATGAAGAAAATGACATTGAGATGTTGCAACTTGCATTCTCTTAACATCCCCAAGTGTATTATTGTATTCGATTATTTCTTGCTGGATGGGATTTAACTTTAAACTAAAATTATTTATATATTTTTCAAGCTTTTCAGTAATTCTAATTGCTTTACCCATGGTATTTTAAGTCCTTTGTGTCTACCTATTTTAAGACTATTGAAGTTTTTTCTTTAATATTTCATTTATTAGTTGTGGATTAGCTTTACCACCTGAAACTTTCATTGCTTGACCTACAAAGAAACCAAATAGCTTTTCTTTACCATTCTTATATTCAATAGCTTTTTCTCTATTAGTATCAATTATTTTATCTATTAACGCCTCTAAAGCTTTAGGGTCACTTTCCTGTTTTAAACCTTTTTCTTCAACAATTATTTGAGGATCTATGTCTCCATCAATCATCAATTCAAATATTGTTTTAGCTATTTTTCCAGAAATTGTTCCATTCTTAATTAGATTAATTAACTTTGCTAAATTTTTGGCACTTACTGGGCTTTCAGATATTTCTAAATTTTTATTATTTAAAACAGCAAATAATTCACCTGTAATCCAGTTAACTGCTAACTTCATATCTTTGTTTTTGCCCATTTTAGCAACTACCTCTTCAAAATATTTAGCTGTTTCAATATCTGATACTAAAATTGTTGCTTCGTAAGCAGAGACTTTAAACTCATCAATAAATCTTTTTTTCTTATCGTCTGGTAATTCTGGGATATCTGCTTTAAGTTTTTCAATAAATTCATCTGTTACTTCTAATGGTAATANNTCTGGATCTGGAAAATATCNATAATCATGAGCATCNTCTTTAGATCTCATAGATCTTGTTTCATTTTTTTTAGTATCAAATAATCTTGTTTCTTGATCAATTGTTTTACCNTCTTCAATTAAATCAACTTGTCTATTAGCTTCATAATCAATAGCCATTTGCATAAATTTAATTGAGTTAACATTTTTAATCTCACAACGAGTTCCAAGTTTATCAGAACCTTTAATTCTAACAGAAATATTGACATCAGCTCTTAAAGAGCCTTCCTGCATATTTCCATCACACGTACCAAGGTATCTCATAATAGATCTTAATTTTTTAATATAAGCACTAACTTCATCTGGAGTTCTCATGTCTGGTTTGCTAACAATTTCCATCAAAGCTACACCAGATCTATTTAAGTCAACCAATGTATTTTGTGGGTCCATATCATGAATACTTTTTCCAGCATCTTGTTCTAGGTGTAATCTTTCAATCCCTACTTCTTTTTGGCCATGTGCCATATCAAGAATAACTGTTCCCTCTCCTACTATTGGATACTTAAACTGTGAGATCTGATAACCTTGTGGAAGATCTGCATAAAAATAATTTTTTCTATCGAAAACTGATCTTTTATTAATTTGAGCTCTTAAGCCTATTCCCGTTTTAATTGCTTGTTTTACACAGTACTCATTAATAACCGGAAGCATTCCTGGAAATGCTGCATCTACTAAACTTACTTGTGTATTAGGTTCAGCACCAAAGGTAGTTGATGAAGATGAAAATAATTTTGAATTTGATGTAACCTGAGCATGAACTTCAAGACCAATTACCACTTCGTAAACATTGTCTCGTCTTTCGATTAAGTATTCTGAATTATCTTTAGTCATTTATTTAATCCACCAGTCAGTAATTTTGTTTTTAAACTGGATTTTCTCTTCCATAGCATAAGCAATGTTTAAAATATTTTGTTCATCAAAAGCTTTACCAATAATTTGTAGTCCCAATGGATAACCTTTAACATCTATTCCTGCTGGAATTGAAATTGCTGGTAATCCAGCTAAATTCACTGGAACTGTAAATATATCATTTAAATACATTGAAACTGGGTCATTAGTTTTTTCACCAATTTTAAAAGCAGCACTTGGTGTTGATGGAGTTAAAATTGCATCAACTTTTTTGTAAGCTTCATCAAAATCGTTTTTTATTAATTTTCTAACTTTTTGTGCCTTTAGATAATAAGCATCATAATAACCAGAGGATAAAACATAAGTTCCAATCATTATTCTTCTTTGAACTTCGCTACCAAAACCTTCAGATCTTGTCTTTTCATACATATCAATAAGGTTTTCACCTTTAGATCTAAAACCATACTTAACACCATCATATCTTGCTAAGTTTGAAGAAGCTTCCGCAGGGGCCACTATATAATAAGTAGGTAGAGCATAGTTTGTATGAGGTAATGAAATTTCTACAATTTCAGCACCACAATCTTTTGCATACTCAATGCCCTTCGTCCATAAATCCTCTATTTCTTTTGGCATTCCATCAACTCTATATTCTTTAGGAATTCCAATTTTCTTACCTTTAATATTATTTGTTAATTCTTTACTGTATTCATTTCTTTTAAAATCAATTGATGTTGAGTCTTTTTCATCATAAGTACTAATTATTTCTTGAAGCAATGCGCAATCTTTTACATCTTTAGACATTGGTCCTGCTTGATCTAATGAAGATGCAAAAGCAACAATTCCATATCGTGAACAACTTCCATAAGTAGGCTTTAATCCAACGGTACCTGTAAATGAAGCAGGTTGTCTAATAGAGCCACCTGTATCAGTTCCAATTGTAATAGGCGTTAAATTAGCTGCTAGAGCTGATGCAGAGCCTCCTGAAGAGCCACCTGGTACTAAACCTTTGTCTATTGGACTTTGTACATTTCCAAAAAAACTAGTTTCATTAGATGAGCCCATTGCAAATTCATCACAATTTAACTTACCAAGTAATATCGCACCTTCATTCCAAATATTTTGAGTAACAGTAGACTCGTATGGTGGAATAAAATTATTTAAAATTTTACTACCTGCTGTAGTTTTAACATCTTTGGTACAAAACAAATCCTTAACAGCTATTGGAACACCCGGAAGTTTTAAATCAAAATTTGGTTTTTGATCAAAACTTTTAGCTTTCAAAAGTGCATTAGAAAAATCTTCTGTTATGTATGTATTTAAATCTCTAGATTTTTCTCCTCTATCAATAAAAGCTTTTGTAGTTTCTTCAGAAGAAATCTTTTTATCTTTAATATTTTTAACTAATTCAGTTAAAGTGAGTGATGTAATATCAGACATTATTCAACAACCCTTGGTACTACAAAAAAATCTTCATTTTCCTCTGGTGAGTTTTTTAATATTTGATCTCTAATATTTTCACTTTTAACCTCGTCGGCTCTTAATTTTAATGTGGTCTCTGCAACAGAAGTTAAAGGCTCAATATTATCAGTATTGAGTTCATTTAATTTTTCAATNAAATCAAATATAGAGTTAAGATCTCCAGCTAATTTATTAGCTTTTGCATCATCAACTGAGATTCTTGATAATTTAGATATATGCTTTATTGTTTTAAGATCAATTGTCATGTGGTAATTAAATATGTCGGCAAACTATCACTTAAGTATAAAATATACAATATGATCACAATTGAAGATTTTAAAATAAAACACACAAATAAGGTGAGATTTATTGGTTTAGATTTAGGGTCTAAAAGAATTGGTGTCTCAATTTGTGATGAAAGACAATCCATAGCCACACCCTTTAAAACCATAAACAAAACCAACACAAACGAACTAATTGATGAACTTAAGATAATAATTAAGGATAATAATATTGGTGGAATAATTGTAGGGAACCCAGTTAATATGGATGGCAGTCTAGGTAGATCAGCTCAATCAGTTAATGATGTTGCATCAAATATATCAAAATCTATAGACCTACCAGTAATTTTGTGGGATGAGAGACTTTCAACAGTTGGAGCATTTAATCTATCGAGTTTATTAGACGTTAACGTTTCAAAAAGAGTTAAAACAATTGATCAAAATGCTGCAGCCTTTATTTTACAAGGGGCAATAGATTTTTTAAATAATTAATACTTGCCATAGTGATGGTTAATAGTTATAGAGTTAATTTTAATGGCAACCAAAATAAATAAAGCTATTAAAATCTCTCAAAAACACCTCCTAGGTATTCAAGATCTATCAATTAATGATGTTAATTTTATTTTAGAAGAAGCTAAAAGTTTCATCAAATTAAATCAAAGTAAAAACAAAAGATTAAATGTCTTAAGTGGTAAAACTCAAATTAATTTGTTTTTTGAACCTTCNACNAGAACACAGAGTTCATTTGAATTAGCTGGAAAAAGATTAGGTGCAGATGTTATGTCAATGAATATGGCAAATTCAGCTATTAAGAAAGGTGAAACACTCATAGATACTGCAATGACTTTAAATGCAATGCATCCTGATATAATTGTAATTAGACACCAAGATTCAGGTGCGTGTAATCTTTTATCTCAAAAAGTAAATTGCGCAGTACTTAATGCTGGAGATGGAAGCCGTGAACACCCTACTCAAGCTTTACTAGATGCTTTAACAATTATAAATCGAAAAAAAAAAATTGAAGGTTTAAGAGTTGCGATTTGTGGTGACATAACTCATTCACGTGTTGCAAGATCAAATATTTATCTTTTAAATATGTTAGGTGCAGAAGTTAACATTATTGCACCATCAAATTTAATGCCAAAAGAAATAGAAAAGTTTGGGGTTAATACTTTTACAGATATGAAAAAAGGTTTGAAAGATTGTGATATTGTAATGATGTTAAGGTTACAAAATGAAAGGATGACTAGTTCTTTCTTGTCTTCTAATAGAGAGTACTATGAATATTATGGACTAACTCCAGATAAACTTGCTCATGCAAAAGATGATGCTTTAATTATGCATCCAGGCCCTATGAATAGAGGGATCGAAATTGACACTAAATTAGCAGATGACATTAACAGAAGCGTAATTAAGGAACAGGTTGAACTAGGTGTTGCAGTAAGAATGGCTTGTTTAAAAATATTTTGTGAATAAATGAAAAAACAATACTTTATAAATGCAAATATAATTGACCCTTATAACTCTATCAATGAGAATGGCGGATTAATTATTGGAGAAGATGGCTTTATTGAAGCTGTTGGTAAAAAAGTAAATATTAATAACATTCCTTCAAGAGAAAAAGTAATAGATTTAAATGGCAAATATATATTCCCAGGTCTAGTTGATATGCGTGTCTTTGCAGGTGAACCTGGTTATGAATATAAAGAAAATTTTAGAACGCTAAGTAACGCAGCTCTTGCAGGAGGTGTTACTTCAGTTGTTACTATGCCAAATACAGATCCAATTATTGATAACGTTTCAATAGTAGATTTTTTAAAAAGACGTGGAAGAGATAAATCTAAAATTAATGTTTTTCCAAGTGCAGCCCTTACCAAAAATATTGAAGGAACTACCATGACTGAATTTGGTCTACTTCAAAGCAGAGGAATAATTGGATTTACTGATGGAGTTAAAACAATTCAAAATACTAGATTAATGTCACGTATAATGAATTCAGCTAAAGACTTGGGCACACTAATCATGCAACATGCTGAAGATTATGATTTATCCAAAAATGGAATGATTAATTCTGGAATTATTGCAACTAAACTTGGATTATCTGGAATTCCTGCTGTTGCTGAAAGAATAATTATTGAAAGAGATTTAACGTTACTTGAAAACATTAAATGCAGATATCACATATCACAGATTTCAGCTGCTAAATCAGTAGAAATTATTGAGGAAAGAAAAAATAAAGTTAAATTTACGACAGGTGTATCCATAAATAATCTTTCATTAAATGAAAATGATATAGGAGATTTTAGAACTTTTTTAAAATTATCACCGCCATTAAGAACTGAAGAAGATAGAATTGCTCTAGTACAAGGATTAAAAGATGAAACGATAGACGTTATTGTATCTGATCACAAACCAGAAGATGAAGAGCAAAAAAGATTAACGTTTGCACAAGCATCTACAGGGGCCTCTGGAATAGAAACGCTTTTATCATTAAGTCTAGAATTATATCACAATGGCTCTGTTAAATTAGAAACTATCATTAAAGCTTTAACATCAAACCCTGCGAAAATTTTAAAAATTGATAAGGGTAATCTTTCAGTGGGCAATGAAGCAGATTTTTGCATTGTAGATATTGACAAGCCATGGGTTGTCAAAAAAGATAAGCTTATCTCCAAATCAAAAAATACCTCTATTGAAGACAAAAAACTCCAAGGAAAAGTCACTAATACATTTGTAAAAGGTGAAGAATTATTTAAGTTATAATAATGGAATATTTAATTGTTGCATTAAGTTCATATTTATTAGGATCAATACCTTTTGGTTTTATACTTACAAAAATATTTTTAAAAAAAGATATTAGAGATATTGGCTCAGGAAACATTGGGGCAACAAACGCTCTTAGAACAGGCAATAAAACATTAGGCTACGCAACTTTACTACTGGATATAACAAAAGCTGTATTGCCTGTTTTATATGTAAAATTTAATTATCCTGATTATATCTTTATTGCATCATTAAGTGCATTTTTAGGTCATGTTTTTCCAATATGGCTTAAGTTTAAAGGAGGCAAAGGTGTTGCAACATATGTTGGNATATTATTTTCGATAAACATAGTTTTGGGTTTAGTATTTATTATTAGTTGGGCTGTTACATTTCTTATTTCAAAATACTCATCACTTTCATCACTAGTTGGTAGTTTAATGGTGCCAATGTATTTAATAATTTTTGAAAATTATAATTCAATATTTTTCATAATAATGTTTGTGCTTATATTCTACACGCACAGAGAAAACGTCAAACGATTGAAAAACAAAGAAGAAACTAAGACTAAAATTTATTGATTTGACTATCTAAGTCTTTTAAGTAATTTGTTTAGTAATGAATCTTGTAGTCGTAGAAAGTCCAGCTAAAGCAAAAACTATCAACAAATATCTTGGTGATGATTATATTGTTTTAGCGAGTTATGGTCATATTAGAGACCTTCCCTCAAAAAATGGTTCTGTTGATCCAGAAAATAATTTTAAAATGGAATGGGANGTCGATAGTTTTTCTAAAAAATATCTTAAAGAAATTACAGATGCNGCTAAGATTTCATCAAAAATNATATTAGCAACTGACCCAGACAGAGAGGGAGAAGCAATTGCTTGGCATGTTAAAGAATATTTAAATGAAAAAAAATTAATTAAAGACAAGCATATAGAAAGAGTTGTTTTTAATGAAATTACAAAAAAAGCTGTTATTCATGGAATTGAAAACCCTCGACAAATAGAGCCATTACTTGTTGATGCCTATATGGCTAGAAGAGCCTTAGACTATTTAGTTGGCTTTAATATATCACCAATTTTGTGGACAAAGTTACCAGGTTCTAAATCTGCAGGTCGTGTTCAGTCAGTTGCCTTAAAATTAATTACAGAACGAGAACATGAAATAGAGCTTTTTGATCCTGAGGAATTTTGGACTTTAAGTATTCAATTCAACGATAGTGATAAAAATTCTATATTAGCAAGTATCACTCAATTGAATGATAAAAAAATTGAAAAATTTTCTTTTAAAAATAAAGCTGAAATTGATAAAGCAATGGAAGAGGTTAAATCTAAGAATTTCAATATAAATGACATCTCTAGCAAAGTTGTTAATAGAAACCCTTCTGGCCCTTTTACTACCTCCACATTACAGCAAGTTTCTTCTGGTAGGTTAGGATTTGGAGCGTCACGTACAATGCAAATAGCTCAAAAACTTTATCAAGGTATAGAAATTGACGGTGAAACTATTGGTCTTATCACGTATATGCGAACAGATGGCACTAACCTGTCCACAGACGCTATAGATACTTTTAGAAAATATATAAAAAATGAATTTGGTGATGAATATGTTCCAGATAACGCTGCAAGTTACTCTGGAAAAAAAGCTAAAAATGCTCAAGAGGCACATGAAGCAATTAGACCCACAGATATAATGCGAGCACCAGATACAGTTAAAAAATACCTAAGTCCAGATCAGCATAAATTATATGATTTAATTTGGAGTAGAGCCCTATCCTCTCAAATGAAACCCGCTCAATTTGACAGAAATACTATAACGATAACTTCGGATGATAATGGAACAATTTGTAAAGCTAGTGGATCTGTTATTAAATTTGATGGCTTTTTAAAAGTTATGAAAGATACTAAAAAAGATGATGATGAAGATATCCTTCCTGAAATGAACAAGGGTCCAGTTAATATAGAATCTCTATTAGATGAACAGCATTTTACACAGCCACCACCAAGATATTCAGAAGCTAGTTTGGTTAAGAAATTAGAAGAATTAGGTATTGGAAGACCTTCAACATATGCAAGTATAATATCTGTTATATCTACTAGAGGATATGCGGAAACAATTAATAAAAGATTTCACCCAACTGATCGTGGTAAATTAATTTCTGCTTTTCTTGAAAAGCTTTTCTCTAAATATGTTGATTATAACTTCACAGCAAGTTTAGAAAATCAACTTGATGATATTACTACCGGGAAGGAAGGATGGATAAAAGTTCTAGAGTTATTTTGGAAAGACTTTAATCAAAACGTATCTGACGTTAAAGAGAAAAGAACTAGGGAGGTTTTAGATCTATTAAACGATAGTCTAGGAAGTTTAATTTTTGAAAGAGGTGCAGATGGAAATATTAATAGACAATGCAAGTTATGTGACAGTGGATCATTAAGTTTAAAAAATAGTTTTAGAGGTGGTGCTTTTATTGGTTGCTCAAATTATCCAGATTGTAAATTTACCAGACCCCTGTCTAAAGCAAAAGCAGCTGCTCAATCTCAATTAGCTGAACCAAAGTTTATAGGTAAGCATGAAAATGGAAATGACATGTACCTTAAAAATGGAAGGTTTGGTCCCTACTTACAGTATGAAAAAATTGAGGAAATAAAAGAAGAGATTATAATTGAAACAAAAAAGAAAAAGAAAACAAAAAAAAAGAAGATAGAAAAAGAAGATAATAATTTAAGAAATGTATCAATACCTAAAGGAATTACATTAGATAGCGTGGATCTTGATAGAGCTAAATTTTTATGCTCATTACCAAAAAGTTTAGGCATTAACCCTGAAAATCAGAAAGATATAATATTAAACTCAGGAAGATTTGGCCCATATTTGAAATGTGAAAACAAATCAGCAAGAATTGAAAATGTTGAGGAGATCTTCTCAATTGGACTTAATAGAGCAATAACTCTAATAGCAGAGGCTAAACCTGGTAGAATGTCTGCATCAATTATAAAAGATCTAGGAGAACACCCTGAAGACAAAAAACCTGTTAGAGTAATGAAAGGACAATATGGGCCTTATATTAAATATAAATCTCTTAATGCA
>JGI26079J46598_1001246_pt1 | contig 10232 bp, 11 predicted proteins | sample SaaInl59LU_5_DNA_FD_46598 | JGI IMG/M metagenome (IMG submission 46598) | reverse complement strand
AGTGGATTGAGCTCCTTATACACAAAAAGAAAGAGTGCAATGCAATCGAAGATTCGATTGCAATCAGCCCGCTGGTTGCAATGCAATCTTCGATTGCAATCAATAAATTGCAATACTCCTGCCTGGATTCGAACCAGGAATAGCAACTTAGAAGGTTGTTGTGATAGTCCCTTTCACTACAGGAGCGTTTATGAAATGCTAAAAATTTAAATTTGGGCCGAACTGGATTCGAACCAGTGTAGGCGAACCAGCGGATTTACAATCCGCCCCCATTAACCACTCGGGCATCGACCCTTTATTATTTACCCTATAAGATAATTATATATAGGTCATGAAAAAAAAGCAACTTTAAGACAGAATGTGATTTTGGTTAATCTAGAGTTTTTTTCTATGTTATAATAGTAAGTATTGGTAGTTTATAAAAAAATAAGTACATCGCAATTATGTTAACATTAAAAATTTTTGTTTACACAGTAGTAACATTTTTCGTTTCATTATTCATTTTTGGTTTCCTTTCTAATGATCCAGGTAGAAACCCAGGTGAAAAAGATATGGATTAATTTTTGAATAAAGACTTTCAAAAACTAACTAAATAGTGTATAATTCTACTATACAAGTTTACTGTATAGTAGAAGACCCATAACTCAGTTGGTAGAGTGGTTGCCTTACAAGCAATAGGTCATCGGTTCGAGTCCGGTTGGGTCTAACGAGTTTAAGATATGTTAGTATTTATGTAGAACCCTCGCGAGGGTTCTACATAAATACTAATTAATTTGATCTTTTTCAATATATAAAAATAGTGATGCCATTGCAACAGCTGGGAATACTAAGCCTACTAATGGAACAAAGATTGAAGGTAAGATACTAGTAACCATATTTATAAATTCTCCATATAAAATAAGAATATTTGATTTTATTATAAACATGTTTTGAAGGAAATAGAAATTTTAGTTGATACGTGCTCTAATATTTAGAAGACTTTCTCGATAGAAATTACAATTTCTATCGAGAAAGTCTTCTAAATATTTAACCTAAATATTTTTCTAAGATTTGTTGAATTTTTTCTCCAGAATCAATAGTTTCTAAAGGATCTTTTCTAAGTCTATGACGTAAACATAACGGCATAACACGAGCTAAATCACTCTCTTCTACAAGATCACGACCTTCAAAAGCACATAAAGCTTTAACAGCTCGGTTTGTTACAAGATCTCCTCGTAAACCATCAATATCTAATTCAGAACAAATTAATGAAATTGTATAAAATAATTCATCCATAATTTTTACAGATTTCACTTTTTCACGTGCAACAGCAATTTTTGCTGCTAACTCGTCTTGCTCTTGTTGATATTTTTTTCTGAAATCTTGTGGTGATTCATCAAATTCTAGTCGTTGTAATACAATAGCAACTCGTAATTCTGAATCTCTTACAGTACGAATTTCAGCGTGCATCCCAAATCGATCTAATAATTGAGGTCGAAGTTCACCTTCTTCAGGGTTTCCTGAACCTACTAGAATAAATCGTGCAGGGTGACTAATTGAGATACCTTCACGTTCAACTGTATTCCAACCAGATGCTGCTGAATCTAATAAAACATCTACTAAATGATCGTCTAATAAGTTTACCTCATCAACATATAAAATCCCACGGTTTGCTTTTGCTAATAGTCCCGGCTCAAAAGCTTTAACACCTTCAGTTAAAGCTTTTTCAATATCAATCGTTCCACAAACTCGATCTTCTGTTGCTCCTAAAGGTAAATCAACCATATTGATCCTAGCTTGGCAAATCTCTAATTCTTCGTTACGAGATAATTTTGCTTTAACTTCTTGACTCATTAATTCAGGGTCAGATGGGTGAGAATTAAATGGATCATTTGCTACAACTGGAATTTCTGGTAATAAATCAACTAGAGCACGAACGGTTGTTGATTTTCCTGTACCTCTATCTCCCATAATCATAACACCACCAATTTTAGGATCAATTACGTTTAAAATTAAAGCTAATTTCATTTCGTTTTGTCCAATAATCGCTGTAAATGGAAAAACTGGACGATCTTCAACTTTTTTTGGATTTTCTACTGTATTTTCAGTCATAAAAAATTTGTCGTTAACTAAATAAAAAAATAGGAATAATTCATTTGCAACAAAGTGAATTCAGCTCCTTAAGGGTGCAAATGCAACCCAGAAAGTGGAATTGAAAATAATGCAGCTTTGCTGCTTGATTCAGCTGTTTAAGGATGCAAATGATTGATTATTCAAATATGAATATTTTTAAATGAATAAAAATATTATTTTTCAAAGACTATAACTGATTTCGTTTTTATAACCAAATCTATTGGGGGAAAAATGTGTGAAACTTGTTGTTTTTTTTCCGGTAAGATATAATAGTAATTGAGAAGAAAATTTTATATTTTAAATTTTTATTTTTTCTGCTATTAGCATGAATTTTAATTCTTTTACTGAAAAAACACGCTTTTTTTTAAGCTTCCTTTTAATTCAAATTTTTGTAGCGTTCGGTTCAATCGATTCAGCTCAAGCATATCCAATTTTTGCACAACAAAACTATGCTAATCCTCGTGAAGCAAATGGACGAATTGTTTGTGCGAACTGTCACTTAGCACAAAAACCTGTAGAAATTGAAGTACCGCAAGCGGTATTACCAGATACAGTTTTTGAAGCAGTTGTAAAAATTCCATACGATAAACAAATTCAACAAGTTGGTGGAAATGGTAAAAAAGCTGATTTAAACGTTGGAGCTGTTTTAATTTTACCAGAAGGTTTTGGTTTAGCACCTGCTGATCGAATTCCAGAAGAAATGAAGAAAAAAGTTGGAAATGCATATTACCAACCATATAGTGAAGATCAAAAGAATATTTTAGTAATCGGACCTGTTGCAGGTAAAGATTACAGTGAAATGGTATTCCCTCTTTTATCACCAGATCCAGCTAAAGATAGTAATGTAGCTTTCTTAAAATACCCAATCTACGTAGGTGGAAACCGAGGTCGTGGACAAGTATATCCAGATGGTTCAAAAAGTAATAATACTGTTTATAATTCTCCTGTTGCAGGGACTATTAAAGAAATTGCAAAAATTGAAAGTAAAAAAGGCGGTGTTAATGTAACAATTACTAACGCTAGTGGTGAAGATATTACAGAAAAAATTCCAGCTGGTCCAGAATTAATTGTTAAAGAAGGTCAAGTTGTTAAAGCTGATGAACCATTAACAAACAACCCGAACGTTGGTGGATTTGGTCAAATGGATTCTGAAATTGTTTTACAAAACCCTACTCGCATTATTGGTTTAATTGCTTTCTTTGTAGGTGTATTCTTAACACAACTTTTCTTAGTTTTAAAGAAAAAACAATTCGAAAAAGTTCAATTAGCAGAAATGAACTTCTAAAACATACTCTACAATTTTATATTTTCACATGTTAACAGTTATTAGTTATATTGGTTTACTTACATTTGTACTTATTACTTCGATCGCAATTTATTTAACTTTAGTTAAAGTTGAATTAATTTAATTCGCTTATATTTATTAGTAATATTTAATAGATTCACAAGAATTTTATAAGAATTAATTACTATTTATTCGTACTTTATAATCAATTTGTATTTACACAATTGGTTTCTAATTTGAAAAAAAACAACAAAACAAAATGGTAGAACCTCTTTTATCAGGAATCGTATTAGGTTTAATTCCGGTAACATTATCTGGTTTATTTGTAACAGCTTACTTACAGTATCGTCGTGGCGATCAATTAAATTTATAAACTAATTTAGTATTCTTTTGTCACATAGTCAAAAACTATGTGACAAAAGAATACTAAATTAGTTTATAAACAATTAAATACTTTATAAAAAGAAGTAATGAACACTTTCTTCAATTTTGGACCTATAACATAATTATAAATAGAAAATTAACTNAAAATAATTGTAATAAAATATAAATTTACAATTAGAAAATTAGTTCAAAGTTCAAACATTCAATAACACTTTGATATTTATTAGGAGATTTCCGCTGTGACTATTGCAATTGGTAAGTCTGACGAAAAACGTGATTTATTTGATAAAGTAGATGACTGGTTAAGACGTGATAGATTCGTATTTGTTGGTTGGTCTGGTTTATTATTACTTCCTTGTGCTTACTTCGCACTAGGTGGTTGGTTAACAGGTACAACATTTGTTACTTCGTGGTATACTCACGGTTTAGCAACTTCTTACTTAGAAGGTTGTAACTTCTTAACTGCTGCAGTATCAACTCCACCAAACAGTATGGGTCACTCGCTTCTATTCCTTTGGGGACCTGAAGCTCAAGGTGATTTCACTCGTTGGTGTCAATTAGGTGGTTTATGGACATTTGTAGCGTTACACGGTGCATTTGGTTTAATTGGTTTCATGCTACGTCAATTTGAAATTGCACGATCAGTTAAAATTCGTCCATATAACGCTATTGCTTTCTCAGCACCTATTTCTGTTTTCGTTTCAGTATTCTTAATTTACCCGTTAGGTCAATCAGGTTGGTTCTTTGCTCCATCATTTGGTGTTGCAGCAATTTTCCGTTTCATCCTCAATTAAATAGAAGAAGGGGACTTCAAAAGGTGACTTTTGTAGCAAATCGAGTGAATTCATGGAACCCTAAATTGTTTTTTTTGGAATTTTATTCGAATATCACAAAAAATATGGCAATCATGAGCCAAGTCTTACGATAGACGGTATACTATTCGACATTCAAAAAGATGTCAATATTTCATTCGTAAGAAAGGTGCAGAGACTAGAAGGTGAGGTTCGACTAACCAATAAACCTTCCACGAGCGCTCGACATCTATAATACATATAGATGATGATATAGTCCGATACTCCTTGGAAACGAGGAGAGTTTAAGATAAAGAGCTTATACATAACAAATGTTTCTTCCAAGGGTTCCATTTTAGTTAGTGGCTTTCACCTGTAAAGGTGTCTGAGATCCCCTTAAAAAACCTGGTGAATTCATGGAAACCTAAATTGTTTTTTTACTTAAAAAATCTTAATTTTTATTTATTCTTATTCTCATTTATGGCGATAGCTATCAACTATAATAGAACATTCTTTGGTAGTATTCGATTTATGGCGCTTCTAGTTGTTTAAAAATATCAACTAGTAAAATTCAGAATGCGTTAAACGATCCAACCAATAAAACTTGTTATAAATTAGATATCTCACAATTATCTACTGAACAACGTAAAACTATAAATACCAATACAAATAGACGAGGGAAAGACAAATCTCGCCCTCAAGGATTCATGGACAAAATCATAAAAATTGGGTTCATGGATTCGGTAAAACACGTAATTATGATCCACAAAAATATAGTTCGTGGAAAAGTGGTGTTTTAAAGTTATATGATTTTCGTTGTATTATCTCAGGATCAATGACAGATTTAGAATGTCACCATTTAAATGGTTGGTGGTTCGAGGATGGACGTTATGATATCTACAACGGAGTACCTCTAAGTAGAGAAATTCATAAAAAATTTCATCAATTATACGGGAATGGTCAAAATACTCAAAAGCAATTTGAAGTGTTTTTACAGAATGAATGTAACAGAGTATTCAAGTTAAAAAAACAACATGGCAATCATGAGCCAAGTATTTCAATCAAGCAACTTCAAGAACAAGCAAAAACTTTTCGTGTTAAAAAATTCAGTGAAATAGAGCAACTTGTTTTGAGTCGGGACCATATAATCCAGGAAGGTGAATATCAGAATATTGATTCGCCGGTTCTAATTTATTGTTTAAAACATAATTACGAACATCAGACCACATATAGAAATTATAAAAGAAGTCGAACTGGTATGCCTTGTTGTTCAAGAGAGCGTCAAAAAAATGCTCTGGAAGCCCGACCACGAAACTTGAAAGGGCAAGTTTTACGTTCGAAAGAATCAAAACTCGATTGAAATAAAGGTGCAGAGACTAGAAGGCGAAATAATCCTTCCACGAGCGCCGGGCTTCCAACTTATCTAAGTTGGAAGATGATATAGTCCGATACTCCGCAAGTATATAGCGATAATGCAAAAACTTGGTTCTAGAAATTCGGAGAGTACAGGATAAAGAGCCTGTATATAACAAATGAACTGGACATTAAACCCATTCCACATGATGGGTGTAGCTGGTGTACTAGGTGCTGCATTATTATGTGCAATTCACGGTGCAACAGTAGAAAACACTTTATTTGAAGATGGTGATGGTGCAAACACATTCCGTGCGTTTAACCCAACTCAAGCCGAAGAGGTGCGACTAAAGATGGTTTATAGTATTTAGTTACACGTTGATGTAACCGGATTGTAGAATCCGAAATCCAACTGACTAACCCGATAACGTTCAAAACAAAAACACAACAGACAAAGCACCCGAATTGATAATTCGCGAAAGCGTGAGGGGAACATAGCATGTCAGTAAAGGGACCTAAAAGGAAAAAAGATTGACACTTTCCTGCGCAGGACTCGAGGAGATAAACAAGGGACAAGGGCATACTCCCTGAAACCTAATCGAATGTGGGATTGCTTGCCCAATGAGCCAATTCAATCTAAGGGCTCATTCTGACAGGGGTTATATAGTTTCTTCGTGTGACCCACTCTACACATATATGTCAGACATACCGCCACGAAGGCGTTTGATCGATGGAAGGGTACCCGATACAATACTTTAACTAACTTAGTTTGCTCGCTAAGGTGTCTTCATCACATGATAAGACTCTATGCGAGAAGAGTCCCATAATGGGGACAGGATACATCGTTGATTTGCGAGATATATGGAATTACCCATCAGTACCGGCATGTACACTAGGGGTTAAAATCGAACAATTTAACAATAACTTTAATTATGGAAAAAAAGAACATACCCATTGAAGATAAAGACGAAATTCGTAGACTCTTTATTAAAACAATGGCTAAAGGCACAAAGTTCACTAGGCACACATTCAAAAATCAAAATACTACACATATTAATTACAAAATATACCATTTGCTAGGTGACCCGTTCACTTTTGTCAATGCGTATACTAAGATTAGTAAAAACGATGGTGCGCTTACTAAAGGTGTCTCAAGCGATGAGGAAATGACAAAGTTCTTTGGTCAAATTCAAGCAGAATCAATTGCAAAGAAGTTTAGATCAAACAGTTACAAGTTTAAGCCCGCACATATTAATTACAAAAGGGTTTGGATTCCAAAACCTGGAAAAAACAAAAAACGACCAGTCGATACGCCTACACAAGAAGACCGAATCGTTCAAGAAGCAATTAGAGGCATTCTAGAAGCTATTTACGAACCGGAATTTAAGGAATTCGAAAGTGCCAACAATCTTCGTTGCACTAACTTTGGGTTTAGACCTGTAAAATCTACTTTCGACGCATGTACTGCCTTAAAAATGCATGGCCAAAAGACTAATATGGTAATTGAAGGTGATATTAAGTCGGCATACAACAGTATTAATCATGATATTCTTATCAACATTTTAGGTCGAAGAATAAAAGACAAAAAGTTTATCAATGTCATTCGGGAGCTTCTACGCTCCGGAACCATGGACGACGGTAAATTTGAACATTCCTTATGTGGGACTCCTCAAGGGGGAATTGTATCTCCATTACTCTTCAATATTTATATGTTTGAATTTGATAAATTCATATATAATCAAATTTTCCCAACAATAGAAACAAACATTGTTCGAGTTAGAAACCCAGAACATGCAAACCTTGGTTACGAAATGAAAACTTTACGTGCCAAAATAAAAAATGCTGATACAGAATCAAGGAAAACCCTTAAGAAAAAATATAAAGCCATAGAACAATATCGATTCAAAATTCCTTCATATCAGATTAAATCGTTATCAAAATCTTGTGTTTTCACGAGATATGCAGATGATTGGGTATTTACGTTCACTGGCAACCTCGAAGAAGCATCAAAAATTCGTGACATTCTTTCTGATTTTCTAGAGACTCAATTAAAGTTAACGCTTGACGAAGATAAAACATTAATCACGAAATTGACTAGTGGCTTTAACTTCTTAGGGTTTAGCTTAAGAATGGGCTCACCGGAAAACATGAAAATCATGAAAACTTATCAACCCGCACTTCAAAAAAGAACACTTAGAAGAACTACGTCTAGAAAAATAAACATCTATCCGGATAAGGATAGAATACTTAGCAGAATGGTAGAGAAAGGCTTCTGTCGTAAACAGGACCTTATGCCTATTGGAATAAGATCTTGGTCTTTATTCGAGGAATTCGATATTGTACTAAAATACCGTCAAATCATGGTTGGCATGTTTGATTATTATTCCAAGTGTGACTCAAAAAGAATACTTTACCGTATGGAATATCTCTTGAGATATTCTTGTGCAAAAACAATTGCCACACGAAAAAGAATCACAATGTCCCAAGTCTTTAAACGATATGGCAAATCGCTTGAAGTGAATAGAGTCATCAAAACAACTAAAGGTCAAAAAATTCACACTACACATTTTCCTTCTGTTAAGGAAATCTTTGATGCAAGGGTTTAGAGCTCAATTGAGAAGAAAACAAGTGCCGGTATGCCACGGTTGCCATATGGACATTACCCACGGACGCTATGATGACAAGGCTGTAACGGAATTCTACAATGAATTCCTTGGACGACTATAAAAAAACTAATTAATCAATTACCAAATATGGAAATTTCTAAAAAGTTTAAGGACGCTCTCGCAAAAGAGAAAGCGGGGATGGAAACATCTCGAACATCCATCTTCAAACCCGAACAAGCCAATCAGATCCTTGAAAAAATCAAGGACAACACTCAACTAAACTCTACAGAAGAAGCGCTAGCTGTGATCGCAGTATTATTTAACCAAGGCGGCTCCGTACGAAAATGCGATGGTAATTTATCTGTCAAAATTTTCGAAAAAGAGATCAAGTTGGCTGTTATCCGTAAATCGCTACGCGAGTGTTCCGAAAAACTAGGTGAGCGCAAACTTGCGCGAACTTTCGGAACTAAAATTCAGGAAATTTCCCTTTTACTTGAGGTAGAAGGAAACCTTGCTGCTAAAATTCGTCGAAATAATCCAGACATGGAACCAATGACGATTGAACAAACATCATGGTTATCGGAATTCCAACTAGAAAACCCTGACTGTCCTGTTGAATTAAGAAAATTAATTCAGGAGGCTCTTTCGAAAACTCAATCAAATCAGAACAAAACTGGTAAAAACAAAAAATAACCCTTTCCTAAATAATTAAAAATTATATGGTGTATCTGGAGAGCCGTATGCGGGGAGACTTGCACGTACGGTTCGGGAAGAGGCCGTTTAAAGAAATTCTGGCGGTCGACTTTCATACTTACTCTATGGTAACTGCCAACCGATTCTGGTCTCAAATTTTTGGTGTTGCATTCTCTAACAAACGTTGGTTACACTTCTTCATGTTATTTGTTCCAGTAACAGGTTTATGGATGAGTGCTTTAGGTGTTGTAGGTTTAGCATTAAACTTACGTGCATACGATTTCGTTTCTCAAGAGATCCGCGCAGCTGAAGATCCAGAATTTGAAACATTCTACACTAAAAACATTCTTCTTAATGAAGGTATCCGTGCATGGATGGCTGCACAAGATCAGCCACACGAAAAACTAGTTTTCCCTGAGGAGGTCTAGTAAGGCCGTGTTTTTTAGCGATAAAAAACTTAAATGCTCCTTAAACGGGGAACCTCTTAGCTTTTTTTAGCAAGACAATCCCGTACTAAACTTTTTACTAAATAATAATTAATATGGATCCGTTTAATTAATATGGATCCGTTTAATTGATTCGAGTTTGACACTGCTGGTATTTATAAAATTATTTGTCACAAAAATAATTTCATTTATTACGGGCAAACATCTTGCTTTATAAGAAGGTGTTTTCAACATCTTCAAAAATTAAAATCCAATTGTCATTCATGTGAATCTCTACAAAAAGATTGGAATGTATATACACAAGAAGATTTTAGTTTTAAAATTATTCGTATTGAATATTCTTATAAAAAAAGATTAAAACTTGAAGATGAACTGCTTTTAAATCCATCGGGGCAAAATTTATATAACCCAAAGGACCAAAGTCAATCTTTTAAACATAAGCCCCGTATTTCACAAAAAATTCAAATTGATGATACTGTATATCGAAGTATTGCGGAGGCTTCAAGACAATTAAATCGGTCATCACGAAGTATTAGACAGTATCTTGATGATCCTACTAAAT
>JGI26079J46598_1001239_pt1 | contig 10269 bp, 9 predicted proteins | sample SaaInl59LU_5_DNA_FD_46598 | JGI IMG/M metagenome (IMG submission 46598) | reverse complement strand
TTACCCATGGCACAAAGATGGTATGGACGTATTCTTAGTCCAAGTCATTAGCACCGTGGGTTTCAAACTCGAAGGATATAACAACAATGAGATGTTTGACTTCGAGCCTGGTATGTACGCGTATATTCCACGCGGTACGCACCACCAAGTATTTCCTCGGGTATCTCGCGTTTCTTTCTCCTTTGGAGTAGAAGGCGATCCAGATCCGTCGACGTACTACTAAAACTTAAAACCTTGGGCGTGCCGATGGTCGGGCGTCCTTTAAAACTTGCTAAAATACTAGGAGTATTAACATGACACTTACAGCAAAACAATTGTTTCCTCGCTCTGCCTTCGTTGGCTTCGAATCTATGTTTGATGAGTTAGAAAGCATTTCACGACGCTCAAGCGATAGTTTTCCACCACATAACGTTTTGAAAACGGACGCAAACAAGTACCTAATCGAACTAGCTGTGGCTGGGTTTAGTGAAGAGGAATTAGAGATTGAAGTTAAAGACCGCATCCTTACCGTAAAAGGTAAACACGAAGATCGTGGTCGCGACTATATCCATAAAGGGATCTCAACGAAAAAGTTTGAGAGACAATTTCGCTTATCAGAGTATGTTGAAGTCACTGGAGCTGATTTCAGTAATGGACTACTTGCCGTTAATTTGGAAGTGGTTGTACCAGAAAGTCAGCGTCCTCGGAAAATTAATATTAACAATTTTTAACGAGGAATAAATGAGTAATCATAAAAAGGTCGACAGAATGGTAGATAGATTCTGCTATGCGTCAATCACGACAATTGTACTCAGCGCTATCTTTTATAGCATTGGTACTATTTAATAAATAAGGGGACTTCGGTCTCCTTTTTTTTATGGGTATTATGAATAGACAATATAAAACTAAAGGTTGGACGCACCTCAAAGACGTGTTGCCTTATGAAGTAACTGATACTGTTAAACGTATTGGTGAACGTATGCGTATAGATGTATCTAAGTATTCGACTTGGAAGGGTATATCTTGTGCGAGTAAGTTTGACGAAACGTTGTACTCATTGTATACTAGTGATACCATGTTAAGGTTGTCTCAGGACATTCTAGGAGATACTGTATACTTGTTTAATGATCAGATAGTTATCAAACTACCTAACGATACATTAGACTTCGTAGCGCACTATGACAATCAGTATGGACCAAATAGTGACGGTACTATACATACTGTTAATCTATGTTGGATATTAGACGACTTCACTGACGCGAATGGTGGTCTTGACGTTAAAAATCAAGATGACGGTGAGTGGGTTAAGTTGTATCCTAAACGTGGCGATATCGTCGCAATCAATGGTAATACATATCATAGGTCGGGTAAAAATAAAACAAATGAAAGTCGAGGATTGTACGCGTGTGTATACACTGAGTCTCCTATACACCTCGATGGATTCTATACAAATAAATTTGAGTAAAATATGAAAGCAATACAAATAGTAATGAAAGGTGACGAACGCTCAGAAGAATACGCAGCATACTCAAGACACTCTTTCCAACGTGCGCTAGACGATGGTGTTATAAGTTCAATAGAAACGTTTGACGCTATTACTCCAGACTCGGAGAACTTCCAAGAACACGTTGACCGTTATAATTGGGCACCCAGCCTTATGAATGCGGACGTTAAGTCAGGTAAGAAAAAAGACGACCATTCTCCTACTGAGAAAGCAGGTATGTGTTCTCATTGGGAANTAATGCGTCAACAAGGTGAACAAGAAGAAAAGTTCTTTATCATGGAACATGACACTTGGTTACTCGAAGAACGATATGAAACATTCAAATTATTAGTTGAATCATCTCATAATAAGTTGTATAGTAATATTGGTCTGTTTATGGGTATGTACTGTATGGATCAACGTGCTGCTCACTGGATGTATCATACGTTGACTAAACGACAAATGCCTATTAATTGTGGTCCATATTGTACGTTACAAAGATTGTACCGAACGTTTACTACAGACTACTTGGAACGTCCCGAGATAGATTATTTTGGTATTCTTGACCCAGCTATTCACCCATGGCAGGGATGTGACACTCTAGGTGTAGGACGTCATATAGGTGTGTACTATAATGAATATGACAGACGTCGTACAGGTATCCCTAATCCTACTACTCAGGTGATTTCAAAACGTTTGAGTGTAACGCAAGAACACCACGGATATATTGACAAACATATCAATGAACCTTGGACGCGTCATAATTTTTTTAAAATAATTGAATAAAAGTGTTGACAAACCATTTGTTCTTCTGTATACTAGGTATTGTAAGTTGTTAATGCGTCAGCAAATACTTACAAAACCAATTAAATGTCTACAATATTAGGAGCGTAAGCTATGACATATACAGTAAAAGTTCGTGAACCAAAAGCACCAGGCATGAAAGTAATTCGCATCGACCGAATTCCAATGTCAAAAATCATTTCAACTAAAAACAGCAAAAACTACGCAAGAGCAAAAGGTCTTAATACGGAAAAGGTTATTGCTTATAAAAACCTTATCACCGAAGGATCATACCAACCAGAACATTACGTACCACCTGTAGTAATCGCTTTACCTGACGGTACATACGAATTAGTTGCTGGAGGTCACCGTCACGGTGGTCACGTAGAAGCCGGAGCGACAATGTTCTATTGCGCAGTAGTCGAGTTTGAAGAGTACAACGAAAAGTCAGCAGAATACTGGAAATTAAACTACATGTCTATGGAGAATGCTGAAGAGACTACAGAAGTAGCTAAAAACGTTCGCACTAAAGAAGATACCGTGTCTATCGTTAAAACAATGATAGAAAAAGGTATCATTGATGATTCCGATGGTTCTGTACAAGGTGCTTTTGCTGACTTAGGTTATGATAAATCTACGGACACTGGAAAGATTTTGTTCATGAAACTTCAACACGCATTAGGTAAAATTTCTGGTGTACCGACTATGTTTACCAAAAAAGAAGCAAACGAACATGCGTTACATCAAGAAAGTGAAAACAATCGCGTCCTTGTTCGTCTCATGAAAAAGGCTAGTGGTAGAGATGAAGACTATGATACACGTCTAGTTAGAACGATTCTTAAAGAACTAAAATGTCATAACAAAGATATCACTGCTTTACTTCACTTCACGGCATTAACCTCTAGTGAGATATTGAGTGCTCGAAGTGTGAAACGAAATCTTCTTAAAAATGAGTTCGAAGATTATGTAAAACCATTCTATGATGCTTATACTTCAGGTGATCTATTAGAACGTGTTCGTATTAGATTCATTCCTCAACTAGACCAAGATAATGTGGTNTTATAAATTATGAACCATGTGACTAAAGAACTTAAAACACAGTGGGGTTCATACTCAGATCGTCAAGATAGTTTTGACGATTCTGAGGACATCTCTACATTCATCACTATGGCCAAAGAGGATAATAATCTCAAAACCTACATCAAGGACTTCATAGAACGTGGCGACTATCGATGGGTTCCTCATCCAGATGGTAAGTATGGCGTTGACCTCGCACTTGTGGAGAATGGTACCGATAGACGAATAGTAAATCTAGACATCGAACGGTGGAGTGCGTGGAAGAATGACTGGCCTAACTTTTATAAGAATATTCACTTCCTTGGAAGAAAGGAAAAGTTTCTTAATAAAGGCGTCCCTTTTCTTATGTGTTATCTCAACTATAATCGTGACAGAGTTCTGATTGTAGATGAAGAAATCATTAAAGAATATCCCACGGTAGATACTTATTTTAAAAACAAAAATGTAGTTGACACTCTTAAAAAGATACCATTACGTCTAGGTAATATCTTTGGTAAATATACTAAGAAAGAAAGCACAATGTTTCAAACAAGGGATTGACAAAATCCCTTTTTTCTTGTATAATACATATTAACATTATTGAACAGGTGAGAACATTGAACAAAGAATTCTACACGTCCGTTATCCGTTATGGTAACAATATCCTCTACCGTGGATACTCAAACGGTAAACCTGTTAGACACAAGATTCCATTCAGACCTACGTTATTTGTGCCTGGTGATAAGGGTTCAGGTTGGACNACCTTAGANGGCACTTCCGTCGAGCCAATCGTATTCGGTGACATGAAAGAGTCTAAAGAGTTCATGAAGAAATACGAAGGTGTTTCTAACTTTTCTATTTACGGCAATACCAACTACGTTGCGCAGTTTATCACAGAACAGTTTCCAAATACCGTCGAATGGGATCGTGAACTTATTCAGGTACTCAACTTCGATATCGAGGTTCAGTCAGACGAAGGTTTCCCTGAACCAATCGCAGCTAACTATCCTGTAATCTCTATTACTTGTCGTCAGAATGATGGCGTCTATTGGGTATGGGGACTGAATGAATACACGCCTAAAGANGAGAACGTTCTATACATTAAATGCGACAATGAGTTAGACCTACTTGATAAGTTTGTTACCTACTGGTCAATGCATATGCCCGATATCATTACTGGTTGGAACACTAGATTCTTCGATATTCCATATATCATTAATCGTTTGCGTCGTATCACTGGTACAGATGATCGTGCTAAACAGTTGTCGCCTTGGGGTTTGATTCGAGAACGTAATGTCACTACATTCGGTAAACAACAACAAGAGTATATCATCGAAGGCATCGAACAACTCGATTACTTGGAAGTCTATCGCAAGTATTCGTTCAAGGTACAAGAGTCATATCGTCTGGACCATATCGCATCCGTGGTACTTGGTGAACGTAAAATCTCGTATGAAGAACACGGTAATCTCTACACGTTATACAAAGAAGACTTCGAGAAGTTTATTGACTATAACATCAAAGACGTTGAACTCGTTCACAGACTGGACGAGAAACTCGACTTGATTTCATTACTTCTTACTATGGCATACAAAGCTGGTTCGAACTATGGTGATACTATGGGTACCACTGGCATATGGGATACTATCATCTATCGTATGCTGTCCAAGAAGAAGATCGCAGTACCACCTAAGATTGACAAAGCGAAGACTCCATATCCAGGCGGTTATGTGAAAGAACCACAGGTCGGTTCTCATGAATGGGTTACCTCATTCGATTTGAACTCACTCTATCCTAACATCATTGTACAGTGGAACATGTCACCCGAAACTGTTATCGATGGTATCGAAATGGGTACGTCTGTAGAAAGTTTCTTGTCTGGTGAAACTAATATTGAAGGTGCGGATTACTCGTTATCGCCTACAGGTGTTCGGTTCACTAAAGATAAGAAAGGTGTTGTCCCTACTATCATCGAACAGTATTACAACGAACGTCGGAATATAAAAGATGAGATGTTACGATGTCAACAAGAATATGAAAAAAATCCTACAAAAACGCTTGACTATCGGATCGTTTCCCTGTATAATGAACAGATGGCCATAAAGTTACTTATGAATTCACTTTATGGCGCTTTAGGCAATCGTTGGTTCAGATATTTCGATCAGCGAGTTGCTGAATCTATCACTATGGCTGGTCAACTTGCCATCAAGTGGGCAGAACGTGCGGTTAACAACGAGATGCGAAAACTTTTAAAAACAAGTGAAGACTATGTTGTCGCAATCGATACCGATTCTGTTTACATTCGTATGGGTGACTTAGTCAACCAGTTCACACCGAAAGATCCAGTTAAGTTCCTTGATAAGATTTGTTCTGAACACTTCGAGAAACTCCTTACGAATGCGTATGACGATATGGCGAAAGTCACCAATGCGTACACTAACCGTATGGAAATGGGACGTGAGGTTATCGCTGACCGTGGTATCTGGATGGCGAAGAAACGTTATATCCTGAATGTACATAACAACGAAGGTGTCCAGTACGCAGAACCAAAACTCAAGATGATGGGTATCGAAGCCATCAAGTCTTCGACTCCTGAAGTCGTCCGTGATAAGTTCAAAGAGATATTCCGCGTTATCATAGAAGGTACCGAATCTGATACTCAACAATTCATTTCTGACTTCAGAACTGAGTTCAGTAACTTACCGCCCGAGAATATATCATTTCCTCGTGGTGTGTCTGAACTCAAGAAGTGGGAAGACAACAAGAGTATATACAAGAAAGGTACGCCTATTCATGTACGTGGTGCGTTGTGTTACAATGATGCCATTAANTCTAATGGATTGGACAGACGTTACGAGTTGATTCAACCTGGCGAGAAGATTAAGTTTTGTTATCTAAAAACTCCTAATCTACTGAAAGAAAATGTTATTTCGTATCCACTAAATTTACCTAAAGAGTTAGGTCTACATAAACATATCGATTATGACTTGATGTTCTCTAAGACGTTCCTAGATCCGTTATTACCGATACTTGACGCTGTCGGTTGGGATCCAGAACCAGTATCATCCCTCGATGATTTCTTCTGTTAACCTTGACAAAATACAAAATTGATAGTATAATATTATGATACTAGGAGAATACGTACATGATTTTAAATAAAGATGATGCGATATACGCAGCAAATATATTCCATGATTTCTTTGGAAACTTTGATCGCATCGATGATTACCAACGAGCAGTAAAGATGGAAAGAATGGAATCTTTCCCTCCAGCTATATTTGGTATGGGACCAGAAGAAGATTTGTTTGACGATTTCACCATACACCCAAAGGATATGGATTTTGGTGTATACGAAATTAGACAAGACCAATTTATGCAGTATATGGAGATTACCACGTCTGCGCCTGTAGAGTCTTCGATTCCTGGCAAACAATTACTATATGTGGTCAAAGAAAAGAATACAGGTAAAGTCTTTGGTATGATCCGTTTTGGTTCACCTACCATTAACTCACGTCCGCGTAATGAATGGTTGGGGGCTCCTCTCGCTACGACTGACCCCGCTGTCATGAAACGATTTAACCAATCTGCGATTATGGGATTTAATATTGTTCCTGTTCAACCAGTTGGTTACAATTACCTAGGCGGTAAACTACTCGCAGCAATCTGTTGTTCACATAAGGTAAGACGTGACATAAACAAAAAGTATGGTTCGAACATATGTCTTTTCGAAACAACTAGTCTATATGGTTCTACTAAGTCGTCTTCGATGTATGATGGTATGAAACCATTCCTACGTCATAATGGATTGACCGATTCTAACTTTGCGCCATTGATTAATGATACTCGTTTCCGTAAACTGAATGAATGGTTTAAGAAACGTAATGATGGTGATTACTTGGTGCCTGCTGATGCGTCGTCACGTAAACTCAAGACACAAACCAAGATGGTGTCTATCATCAAAACATCTTTAAAGAATGTCGACAAAGACTTGTATGAACAATTCTGTCAGACTATGAAGAACGCAAAAGAACTGACTGAGAAGAAACGTTCTTACTATTGTACATACGGTTATGAAGCGCAGTCAGTAAAAGACTATATGAATCTAAAGTCCGAAGAACTTAAACCAGCTGATAACTTTGATAGATTCGAACTAGAAAGTGTTATTGAGTGGTGGAGAAAGAAAGCGTCCAAACGATACGAGACTCTCAAAGCAGATGGACGACTACGTACTACAGTTGAGACTTGGAATGTTAATCCTGATGATATAGATATTATTAGATGATAACCTTGACAAACCACATATTATGCGGTAGTATATTATTATGAACTATGAATTAACTATATTTAAAAATCCTTTCGATAACAAGACTCATCGCAAAATGAGTCTTTCGTCGTGGGATAAATTCGTTGAACTACTACATGGACTCTCTACGAGAAATGGTGAAAAAGGTGGAAATAATTCTTCTCCTCTTATTACTCCTGCTGTTTTCGAGAACGGTACGACGCGTGCTAATCGAAATACTTTATATTGGGGTTCTTGGTGTTGCGTTGATGTGGATGATCACAATTATCCTACCACTAGTCTCGTCGACTTAGAGGACGCGTTACGTGAAGACTTTGGTGAGTATGACTATGTTGTATACAATACAGCGTCATCTCGTGCGCCTACGCATCCTAAAGATGAAGAGAACTATCCTAAGTTCCGTATTGTATTCAGACTAGATGAACAGGTTGAACACGACCGTATCAAGGCATTCTGGTACGCATTGAATACTGAACTTGGTGAGATTGGTGATCCGCAAACTAAAGACCTCGCGCGTATGTACTATGTGCCTGCGGTCTATCCGAATGCGTGGTCTTTCTTTTTTGTCAACAAGGGTAAAGCACTCAACGTGTCTGAGTTGATTTCAAAACATCCTTATCACGAAAAGTCTGGTAATGACTTCTTCGATAAGTTACCATTATCACTACAACAAGCGGTTATCGGTCATCGTAAGAACCAACTAAATAACACCGACTTTACATGGTCAAGTTATAGAAACTGTCCTTTCTTTCCTAAGAAACTTGCTATGGAATATCAATCAATCACTGACGGTGGTTGGTACACTAAGATGTATCATATAATGATTGGTATTGCTGGTAACGCATACAAAAGAGGATATCCTATAACTTCACAACAGATAGAACAATTGTGTCGTGAATTTGACAAAGACACTGGAAACTGGTATGATAACAGACCAATGAACGTTGAAGCGAATCGAGCATTAGAATACATTTATAAGAATGGGTAAAACATGAAAAAAATATTAGTAACAGGCGCAGCGGGATTTATCGGATCTCAACTCACTAAACGTTTACAAGACCAAGGTTATGATGTAACAGGTCTTGATAACTTTAATAGTCATCTATATGATCCTGAACTTAAAGGTGATCGAGTTAAACATTTTGGTATTAACGTATTGAATGTTGACCTATGCGACGAGTTTAAGTTAGAACAAATTCTACAGACATTTAAACCCGATACTGTAGTTCACCTCGCAGCAATGGCAGGCGTACGTGACTCTATGGGTAAAGAGAAGTCTTACCATAAAAACAATATCGACGCAACTCAGAACCTAATCGACCTACTTAAAAAACACTTACCTACTACACGTGTAGTGTATGCGTCAACGTCCTGTGTGTACGCTGGTTCACCTGTTCCTTGGACTGAAGGGTTTGAGTCGGGTAAACAATTAAACGCATATGGGTACACCAAGTGGGCGAATGAATGTCAGTTCCAATCTTCAGGGTTGAATAACATAGGACTTCGTTTCTTCACTGTATATGGTCCGTGGGGACGCCCTGATATGGCGCTGTATAACTTCACTGATAATATCATTGCTGAGAAAGAAATCACTATCTACAACTACGGTGATATGAAACGAGATTTCACTTTTGTTGAAGATATACTTGACGGAATTGAAGTTGTGTTGAATAATAGAGATATTGAATCAGGTGAGATCTTCAATATCGGTCGTGGTGAACAAGTCAACCTAATGGACTTTGTTACCGAGATTGAGAAGAATGTGGGTAAGGAAGCAATTAAGAACCTTGCGCCTAAACATCCTGCTGATACAAAAGAGACTTGGTCTAATACTGCCAAGTTACAGAAACTAGGGTATAATCCTAAAGTGAGTATTGCTGAAGGCGTAAAGCGTTTCTATGAATGGTATGTTGAATATAACAGAGAGTGTAAGTAATGAAATATAAGTTGGATATGGCGGTTGTGGGGTATGGTTTTGTTGGTAAAGCTGTACATCATGGATTTGATTTAGATAATAACACCGTTGCCCTTATTGATCCTAATCTGGGTACTAAGGTCGAAGACCTATATGGCGAGAAGTTACATGTGGCATTCATCTGTGTTCCGACTCCTATGTCAGATACAGGTGAGATTAACGCATCTATCGTTCGTGAGGTATCAGATAAGTTATTCGAACATACTGATTGTCTAGTTGTTTTGAAATCAACTGTAACGCCAGATATTGTCGAAGAACTATCATATAGGTATCCGGGTCGATTTGTATACAATCCTGAGTTTTTAACTGAAGCTAATGCTGAACGCGACTTTGAGAATGCGACGTTTAATATATTTGGTGGCGATACGCTACCCACAGCCAAGGTTGCTGATTACTATGCTCATTGTAGTAAGTGTAAGAATGCGAAACCTGTGTTTATGACAGCGGTCGAAGCATCGTTCGTTAAGTATACTATCAATACTTTCCTATCAACTAAAGTCACGTTCTTCAATCAGATGAAAGACTTGACCGAAAGAATGGATGGGGTGAACTTCGACAAGATTGTGGAAGGCGTAAGTAACGACCCTCGTATTGGTTTGTCTCATATGGCAGTCCCAGGTCCAGACGGTCGTCGTGGTTTTGGTGGTGCTTGTTTCCCTAAAGATACAAGCGCATTATACCAATGTAGCG
>JGI26079J46598_1001237_pt1 | contig 10291 bp, 10 predicted proteins | sample SaaInl59LU_5_DNA_FD_46598 | JGI IMG/M metagenome (IMG submission 46598) | reverse complement strand
AAATCGGCTTCTTTCATCAGCGCCACTGCATAATTTCCGTGTTTCATACGACCTGCAGCATTGATCCGCGGGGCAATATTAAAAACAACATCTGTAATAGTCAACACCTCTTTTTTCATCTGATTTATCAGCGCTTTAAATCCTGGACGTGGATTGGTGTTAATGACTTGTAAACCAAAATACGCCAACGCTCTATTTTCTCCTACAATAGGCACGATATCGGCGCCGATTGCGGTAGCAACTAAATCTAAATACCCTACCAAGGATTCAACAGTTGTGCCCTCTCTTGATGCTAAAGCCTGAATCAACTTAAAGCCTACGCCACAGCCACAAAGTTCTTTAAAAGGGTAGTCACAATCGGAGCGTTTTGGGTCTAATATCGCAACCGCAGAAGGGAGTTCTTTTCCTGGGCGATGGTGATCACAAATGATAAAGTCAATTCCTTTTTGGGTTGCATAAGCGACTTTATCAATGGCTTTAACACCACAATCTAAGGCAATTATTAAGGAAAAATCATTATCGGACGCGTAGTCAATTCCTTTATAGGAAACGCCATAACCTTCGGCATAGCGATCGGGAATATAGATGGAGATTTGAGTGCTTTTAGTTTCTAAATACGACGCCATTAAAGCAACAGATGAAGTGCCGTCCACATCATAATCTCCAAACACCAGTATCTGTTCGTTATTTTTTAACGCGAGTTCAATTCGTTCGACAGCTTTATCCATATCTTTCATGAGAAAGGGGTCGTGCAAATCGGACCAACTAGGTCTGAAAAAAGTTTTGGCGTCTTCGAAACTCTCAATACCTCTTTGGATCAGTAACTCTGAAATTGCGAGATCAACGCCCAATTGAGTCGCTAACTCCGCTGTTTTCTTGGAATCCGGTTTTGGTTTGAGCGTCCAACGCATTGCTTAAGAATTATGAATATGAATAGCTGTTGTAACGGTAGAAAATTGTCTGAACATTTCCATGACCCCACAATATTTATCTACGGAGAGTGTCACGGCTTTATCAATTTTTTTGGGACTCAAACCGGTGCCATAAAAATGGTAATCTACATGAACTTTGTCATAAAACTTAGGGTGTTCTTCTGTAAGAAAACCTTCTACTTCCATTTTAAGCTCGTAATCCACGACTTTCATTTTCTCTAAAATGTCAACGATATCTATTCCTGAACATCCTGCTAAAGACGATAGCATCATTGCTTTTGGGGATAACCCAAATTGCTTAGACTGGCCTTTGACTACCGTGTCCATTAATACGGTTTTTCCGCTAGGATTATCAGATTCGAATTGCATTCCGCCTTTCCAGTGCGTAGTTGTTTTGTGGGACATTGTAAACTGTTTTTGATTCTTGTTCCACCAAAAATACTAAATAATGTCAATAGTTACACTATGATATCTCGCTCACAATTTGAGAACTTAAACACACGTGAAAAATATAAACAAAAATAGCGCTAAGTTGCTTTTGATTTTCCAGCGATTACAATTACAATTTCTCCTTTTGGTGGTCGACTGGTGTAATAGTCTAAAATTGATTTTGCGGTACCTCTTTGGGTTTCTTCAAAAAGTTTTGTGAGTTCTCGCGAAACAGAGACTTGCCGGTCTTCNCCAAAATATTCACAAATATGAGATAAGGTTTTTAAAAGTTTATGAGGGCTTTCATACACAATAATGGTTCGGGGTTCTTCAGCCAATAAAAGTAAACGGGTTTGGCGGCCTTTTTTGACGGGCAAAAACCCTTCAAATACAAATTTATCATTGGGTAATCCGGAGTTGACTAGCGCAGGCACAAAGGCGGTCGCTCCCGGCAAACAGTCTACAGGAATGTCATTTTCCACACAGGCTCTGGTGAGTAAAAACCCAGGGTCAGAAATGGCTGGTGTCCCAGCATCACTAATCAAAGCGATCGTGCTGCCCATTTTTAATTTTTGAACAATCCCATTAATAGTTTTATGCTCATTATGCATATGATGAGAATGCATTTGAGTGCCAATCTCAAAATGCTTCAAAAGTTTTCCAGAGGTTCTAGTGTCTTCAGCCAAAATCAAATCAACCGACTTCAATACATTGATGGCACGTAGGGTGATGTCTTCTAAGTTTCCTATGGGGGTTGGTACGATATATAACTTCATAGTTCAAAGTTACAATGTTTTTTGAGAAAATTTAACGGCGTTTATCAAATAAAGATTTTATATATTTGAGATAACTAAAATTATTTATCCCCTTAATCATTTTTACACAATGGAAAAANACCTTACACTTTTAAAAAATTTACTTCTTGAATATTCGCCAAGAGCACTGTATGCTTTAGGCCTATTAATTGTTGGCTTGTATGCCATTAAATTTATTATTCGACTTGTCCTCAAGTTACTTAAAGAACGTAAAGTTGACGACACGCTGCAAACCTTTCTTGGAAATTTATTAAGATGGGGACTTAAAGGACTTTTGATTGTCGCTGTCATTTCTAAACTTGGCGTAGACACTACTGCCTTAGCCGCCGTTATGGCCGCTGCAGGTTTAGGACTTGGGCTCGCCTTACAAGGGGCTTTAGGGAATTTTGCTGGGGGTGTTTTGATTATTTTGTTCAAGCCTTTCAAGGTTGGAGATTTAGTAGATGCTCAAGGCGAAATAGGAACTGTAAAAGATATTGATGTTTTTACAACACAAATTTTAACACCAACCAATAAACGCGTAATTATTCCCAATGGCACTTTAGCAAATAGCAATATCACCAACCTTTCGGCTGAAGGAAAATTAAGAGTTGATTTGACTATTGGGGTTGGTTATGATGAAGATATCAAGAAAACCAAAGACGTGCTCATGAGCGTTTTGACCTCTCATCCAAAGGTTTTACAAGAGCCCTCACCATCAGTTGATGTTTCAGAATTAGCGGATAGCTCCGTTAATTTTTCTGTCAAATCCTGGAGTACTGTAGAAGATTATTGGACTGTTTATTTTGGTGTTACAGAAAACTGCAAATTAGCATTGGATGCTGCCGGTATCGAAATTCCTTACCCACACACCGTAGAAATTAAAAAAACGGTTTAAATTGTTTTACTTTTTAGAAGGTATTGCTATGAAGTCTTTTAAATAGAAGGGCTCAAAATAAGCAACATTTTCAAAATTAGACACTTTAAATTTTTCAAAAGAAAGCGCACACATTTGTTGAGCCGATGGCAATTTGTCTTCAATAAAATGTGCGTTTTTATGTGTGATAAGTGCTTTGGTTTTGGTCACGCCATTTCCAATAAAATATACGTCTGACGATTCCAACAATTCTTGATAGGATTCAGGCGTCAATACCTCTGCTTCTGTTGGTCTGATTTCGGAAAAGTGTTCATCAAACATAGCTGAATACACTTCTTGTCGTCGAGCGTCAAGCATAGCAACAATGGCACCTTTTGGTACTTCTACTTGATGTGCAAGCGCTTCTAGAGTTGGCACTGAAATTAAAGGCACATTCAGGGCATAACACAGGCCTTTGGCAGCCGAAACGCCAATGCGTAACCCAGTGTAAGACCCAGGGCCTTTACTAATCGCAATGGCATCGAGTTGGTCTATGGCTACTTCTGCCGCTTTTAGAACGGCATCGATATAGACATGGAGTCGCTCCGCATGGGAATAGTTTAAGCTATTGTCTTCTTTGAGCCCTACAACGCTGCCGTTTTCTGAAAGGGCAACAGAACAGTTGGTGGTAGATGTTTCAATGTTTAAAATATATGCCATAAATTATGGTGTCAATGGTTTGCCCATATAAAAGTCTAGGACTTTTGTACGAAACACAAAATTATATTTTGAATTAATTAGGTTTGATTTTGCAGTTACCAAACGTCCTCTAACCTGCTCAACTTCAAAAGAAGTTGCCGCTCCAAAATTAAACTTATTTTGAATGTTTTTAAAAGATTCTTCTAAACTTGTCACAGAAAATTTGGACGCTTGATATTGCTTTAAAGCGGCTTTTGCATCTGCATACGCTTGCGTAATAGTAGTCGTAATGTCTTGTTTAGCTTGCGCTAAATTAAGAATACTTTTTTCTTTGTTTATTTTGGCTTTGTTTACACTGGCTTTAGTTTTAAAACCATTAAAAATTGGAATATTTAAATTGAACCCTAAGTTATACCCCAAGTTACTCTCTAGTTGTGTGTTGAATCCAAATGGCACAATAGATTCAATAACATCACCAGGTGAATTTGGATTCGCTATAAATTGAGATCTAACATCTGGATCTCCTTGATTGTGCTGGTAAGAGGTTCCTAAACCTGCACCAAAACTCAATGACGGTGCATAAGCACTTTGTGCAATTTTCACTCCAAAATCAGAATTCTCAATACCTAGTTCTGCGCTCTTAATTTCTGCACGATTGTCTAAAGCATAGGATAAGATTTCACCAGATGAATTGTATACCATTGAGGCGGAATTCAAATTAATTTGAACGTCTTCAATATCAAAATCGTTAGGGGGTATTTGTAGGTTTTGACTTAAACTAAGGAGAGATAGGTCTAAGCTGTTTTCTGCATTTACAATACTTTCTCTATTGGATGCTAAGGTTGCTTCTGCATCTAAGAGATCGGACGTTGGTTTAATTCCAGCATCTACTTGAGATTTAATCTGATCGAGTTGATTCTGACTGATGGTTAATTGCTCATTGGCTATTTTAAGATTTTCTTTATTAAATAATATATTTAGAAACCCATTAACAATAGTCATTGAAATATTGTCTTGTAGTACCGAAAACTGTAGCTGACTCGACTCCACGCCTAGTTTTGCTTGTTTATATATATTTAAATTTTGAAACCCATTAAAAATTGTAACGCCGGTATTTAAACCAAAGCTATTTCCTCTAGTGTCGCTTTTAATCCGAGACCCATCTTGTCCTATAAAAGATCCAAAATTATAATTTTGTGAGGCTGAAGCTCTCAAGGTTGGTAAAAAGTTACCTTTCGCATTTACTAAGTCCTCCTTAGCCAAGTCAATGTCTAGCATTGATTGTTTTACCGAAATATTATGTTCTAAGGCATGTTCGACACACTCTTTAAGGCTCCATTTTTTTTGAGCAAAACTGCTTAAGGTTCCCATAAGAAAAAGAACCGTACATATATGTTTCATAGTTTTGGGCATTTTATTATTCATCGTCTTCATCGTCTTCATCGTTGTTTTCTTCGAAAGCTTTGTTCCATACCTTGATTTGGTCGCCTTCTTCTACACCTTCTGTGATTTCGACATTTATGCCATCAGATAGGCCAATAGTTACATTTTTTTTGGAAAACGTACCATCCTCAGCTCGTAATTCTACAAACGGTTTTTCGGAGATGCGATTAAATTGCAAAAGGGCTTCTTTAATCACCAACACACTGTCTTTACTTTCAATTTCTATTTCGGCATTAGCGCTATAACCTGCACGAATTTTTGTACTCGCTTCTATTGCTACATCTGCTTTGATTGTAAACTGAACCGCACCATTTTCTTCCACGCCTTTGGGCGCTACAAATGTGAGTACTGCCGGGAATTCTTTTTCAGCAATGGCACCAAGAATTACTTTGATGTCTTTGCCTTCTTCTAATTTTCCGACTTCAGATTCATCGACCTTGCCTTCAAAAATCATTTTACTCATATCAGCAATCGTGGCTATTGTAGTTCCTGCGTTAAAGTTATTACTTTGAATGACTTGATCACCTTCACGTACAGGAATTTCCAAAATGGTTCCAGGGATTTGAGCTATAATATTAGTATTGGCAGAGCTGCCCCCAGAAAGGGATCCTTGTTTGATAATTTTATAGTCGTCTTGCGCTTGCGCATAACTTTCTTTGGATTGGTTTAGGCTCAACTCACTGTTTTCAAAATCTTGTTTAGAGATCACTCCCTTTTCGAAAAGTAGTTTGTTACGACCAAAAAGTGTTTGCGCATTTTCATAGGAAAGTTTAGCTGAATTGATACGGCTTTTGGCGCTTCCTAAAGCTTGTTCATTTGGGACTACTCTAATTTTAGCAATTAAATCGCCTTTTCTAACAAGGTCGCCTTCTTCTACAAAAATCTGATCTACAATTCCTGAAATTTGTGGTTTCAATTCAATCTCTTCTTCAGGGTTTAATTTTCCTGTAGCCACGGTTTTGGTGTCTAGTGAGCTATAAAAAGGTTGTTCGGTTTTATAGTCCACAACTTCTTTGGCGTTTGAATCTTTAAAGTATTTTAATACAACTACTAATAATATTAGTACGAAAATTCCTAAAATAATTTTTACTGTTTTATTCATTGTTTTGGTTTTTTATTCTTCTCTTAATGCTTCTATCGGTTTAATACTTGTGGCTTTAAAGGCGGGGATGAGCCCTATTAACGTCCCTAGAGTGACAAGTACTAGTAGGGCGATAAATACAACGGCTATGGATACTGAGGCGTTTACAAAAGTCGCATCATCACCTTGGCCCCATGCACTGTCTGCAGCGATCAAAATCCATCCGCCTGAAATGATCCCTAACAGTCCAGCAACAAGAGTCATAAAGATGGCTTCTACTACAATTTGACGTTTAATCTCAAACGGGGTCGCTCCTAGGGCGCGTCGAACACCAATTTCTTTGGTGCGTTCTTTAACGGTTATTAATAATATATTTCCAATGGCGAAAACACCTGCAATTAGAGTTGCTATACCAATAAACCATGTTAAAAACTGCATCCCTTTTAAAAATCCTGTGATTTTAGCAAATTCTTTTCCAAGATTAAAACTTCCAAAAGCACGTTTATCTTTTGGATGGATTTTATTTAAATTCCGCAGCAGTAGTTTAGCATCTTCTTCAATTTGTTTGATGTTATATTCGGGTTTTCCGGTAATCATTAGCCAACCAATCGTATCCCCTTTATTGTAAATTTGCTGAAAAGTGGTAAAAGGAATATGAATATCACTACTGGGACCCATATTGGCATTCCCGGTTTGAAATACTCCAATTATTGTAAAATTGATGCTGTTCATTTGGATGTATTGACCAATAGCTAACTCATCTTTTTCAAACAGCTGTTTGTAAATATCTTCTGAAATAACGGCTACTTTTTTGTTGTCATCAATATCATTTTGGTTGATGAAGCGCCCATTTATTAATTTCTTTTTTTGGACTTTATCAAGTAGAGGGTAATCGCCATTTACGCTGTAAGACCCCGATAAAAAATTGCGTACAACTAGGGCTTGATTTCGGTTTCGTGGAACTACAAATTCAATCCCTTCTATATTTTCTTCTATTTTTTTGGCATGCGATAATTTTAGGTTGACTCTTCTTCCTTCCTGAAATCCTTTAAAAGGCTTACTCGTACTCTGTCCCCATATAAAAACACTGTTTGTCGCAAAGTCACCAAACATTCTGTTAAATGAATTCTCCATCCCTCTTGCAGCCCCTAAAAGTGCGATGAGCAACAATATACCCCACCAGACACCCACCATAGTGATAACGGTGCGCAACTTGTTTTTGCTCATGCTATCATAGACTTCTTGCCATGTGTCTCTATCAAATAAAAATTTTATCATTTAATCGTCTCTTAATGCTACAATAGGTTTAATTTTTGATGCTTTTTTAGCAGGTACATATCCCGCTAAAATTCCCGCACCAATTAGTGTTACGGTTGCAGAAACCACAAGGGTTGTACTGACTGACGGATCTTTAATAAAATAGGTTTTTAGAATTGGCTCTGCCCACTCTAAAATCCCTACACCAAGCAGTAGACCAAAATAGCCTGCTATGGTTGTAATTACTATGGATTCAATTAAAATAATAGAAATAATAGATTTTGGAGAGGCGCCTAAAGCTTTTCGTATGCCAATTTCTTTGGTACGTTCTTTCACTATAAAAATCATAATATTACTAATGCCTACAATTCCAGCAATTAGTGTGCCCAATCCAATAACTAAAATTAGAATCCCTAAAACTGAAGTCATCTGGGTGATGCCTTTATTTTGCATGGCCATATTAAAAACCCGAACGGCCCGTTGGTCGGACGCCGCTACTGTAAATCGTTCTTTTAATTTTTTTTCTAAATCCAATCCAAAATCTATGGCCTGATTAAAATCTAATTCTGGTTTGTACGTTAAATTGATTTGATCGACATAATCATTATTTCCATAAATTTGTTGTGCTGTTGATAACGGCATGTAGAGGAGTCGTTCTTCATCATCGCCGCCTTCATCAGAAAATACGCCCACAACTTTGTAAGGAATCCCACTTAAATTAATATACTTTCCGATAGGATCTACTTTTAAAAATAAATCCTCTTTGACCAACTTACCGATGACGGCCACTTTGGTTTTGAGTTCCATATCGCGTTGATTAATATAGCGCCCCAAGAATACTTGTGTTTTTTCTAAATATTGGTGATCTGGATGTACGGCTCGTAATGAGTAATTATTTTTTTCATTTCTAAATGAAGCGGCTACATTTTTGTAAATCCGAGAGGTGATAAACTCTATATTTTCGTCGTAATCAGTTTTGATGTACTGAAAATCGGCGTTTTTAAACTGGATTCTGCGTCCTGCTTGCATTCCTTTGTAAGCTTTGGTCGTTGTTCCCGATCGAATAAAGATCGCATTAGCAGCATCATCTACAAAGGCTTCTGCAAAAGTATTGTTGAGGCCATTTGCCATGCCAAATAAAACCGTAAACAACATAATCGCAAAAGTCACCGTAAAGCCCGACAATAAACTTCGCGTGCGGTTTTTATTAATACTTTGAAGTATTTCGCGCCAAAGGCCTATATCAAACATGTGCTTCTGCTCTAACTTGGGTTACTTTTTTGTCTTCCATAATGATACCATCACGTAAGCGCACAATACGTTTACACATGGCAGCGATGTCTTCCTCGTGGGTGACGATTAGAATCGTTTTACCTTCATCATTTAGCTGTTGTAAAAAAGCCATAATATCATAGGAAGTTGTGGTGTCAAGTGCGCCTGTAGGCTCATCTGCCAGTAGAAGTTTGGGGTCAGATGCTAAGGCACGAGCTATAGCAACACGTTGTTTTTGTCCTCCAGATAATTCACTAGGCAAATGGGTTTGCCAATCCAAAAGCCCAACTTTTTCAAGATGAAACCGTGCTTTTTCTTGGCGTTCTTTACGTTTTAGGCCTTGATAGTATAAAGGCAAGGCAACGTTTTCAAGTGCATTTTTATAATTTATAAGATTAAATGATTGAAAAATAAACCCTAAAAACTTATTGCGATATATCGCAGCTTTCTTTTCTGTAAGGTTTTTGATAGGGACTTCATCTAAGATATAATCGCCTCCATCTGCTTCATCTAACATGCCTATAATATTTAGAAGTGTAGATTTTCCAGACCCTGAAGATCCCATTATAGCGACCATCTCACCCTGCGCTACGGAAAGATCAATGCCTTTGAGAACATGTAAACTAGAATCTCCTATAGCATAAGATTTATGAAGCTGCTTGATTTCTAACATAATTTGATTTGGATTAACAATTAAACGAATAATCAATAATAAGACGTCTAAGTTGCTGTTTTGTTACACTAAAAAAAATTGATATAATGTAGGGCGATAATTTGAGACAAAAACTAGTGAAAAAAATGGGGTTTTTTAATCAAAATATTATTTCACAGCAAAAAGTATAAGATTAAATTACACTAATTTGAAGTATAGTCCAATTAAAGAAAAAATAACGCGTTTTGAGATATAGATTTCTCAAATAAAAGTCGATATTTATATATATAATTTGTAATATTGATAGGATTAGGTGTTATAAATTATTATTTATACCTATTTTATCTAAATCATTTAATTTAATTAATTATTAATTTCTGTGGGAAATTTAGAAGATCATAATAATTCCGTCCTACGCTCATTAGGGTATCATTTGAGAGAAATTCGCCAACAAAAACAATTGCGACAAAAAACAGTAGCAAAACTTTGTGAAATGGACAGCGGTAGTTATTCCAATATAGAAAACGGAAAGCGAAACATAACTGTATTAACATTGTTTAAAATCTCCAAAGTTCTCAAAGTCTCAATGGCTGAGATCATGAGTTTCGAAATGAGATATTAGGCTTTATTTGGGGGTTCTTAGGTAACGGTATAAAAAAAATGCTAATGCCCCAATTAAAATGTAGGGTATTACCATAAGGTAGACAATGCCATTGTTTACCCCTTTTGCGGTTGCTTGTCCTACTTCAGTTTCTAAGACTGCTCTACACATCGCACACTGCGCGTTTGTGCTCACAAACGATATTACAAATAGTATTATCAGAGAAATTCGCTTCACAATTTAAACGTAATAAGGTGAAATCATTAGATACACAA
>JGI26079J46598_1001232_pt1 | contig 10321 bp, 6 predicted proteins | sample SaaInl59LU_5_DNA_FD_46598 | JGI IMG/M metagenome (IMG submission 46598) | reverse complement strand
GAGGGAGATAGATTATTCACTACATTTGAAATTTCAAAATCTAGTTCAGACACTCTAAATCCTACTTTAAATACAACTGTTAACTTTATTAACCCAAATTGTCCTCTTGATGGTAGTAGTAATGATAATTGTGTTCCTTATATATATGACTTTTCTGATGGTGCTCTAGCATTTGGGGTTAATTTTAATTCTGCATATGCACCTTCACCGTCTGATTTATTAGACCCTAATAATGTTGTATTAGATCAAGTTGATATTGGAAGAAATACAAATACTAATGAGCAATCAAGCATGAGACTTGATTTCACATATGACCTAGACTGGAATTCAATAACAACTGTTGACTTTGGTATTCGTTCAAGTGAACAGTCCAGTGTATTTGATAAAGTTAGTGGAAAAATAGGTGGATTTAGTAAAATGGTTGATAGCCCTAATGGCTCTTTATTTTCTCAACTATTAGTTCCTGGTCCATCAAACTTTTGTTCAGGCGATGGAAGAAGTCTATGTATTAGAAACTTCTTGCTAATAAATCCTGACTTATCATTTTCTGATCCATTTGGTGTTTTAAAGATATTACAAGATGCTGTTATAGCTCATGATCCATCTAGCCCATCTATTGCGAATATCAAATCTGATACCAATTCATACTATGATGTAAGTGAAGAGTCGACTGCTCTTTATGCTCAAGCAAACTTTGAACATGGTATATACAGAGGTAATTTTGGTTTTAGATATGTTGATACTGAGGTTGACTCTGTTGCTTATGGTCCTGCAAATTCAAGTGGTGATAGAAGTTTAGTATCAACTAAGGGTTCATATGACTATATCTTACCTAGAATTAATATTGTTGCTGAGTTAAATGATGAGATGCTTGTTCGTTTTGGTTACACATCAGACATTAGAAGACCTGGGTTTAATAACCTAAATACTGGTTTTACTTTTAACACCAGTGAGAATGCTTCTGTCAGTTTGGGAAATCCTGGATTAGAGCCTGAGGAAGTTGATTCTATTGAAATTGGTTTTGAGTGGTATTTTGCACCAGCTGCTGTAGCTAGTGTTGGCTATTTTACTAAAGATAGAACTAATATATTTGGACAGGACTTTGAGGGTGCTCTCTTGGTTGTAGATCCTTCTACTACTGATGGATTTGCTAGAGAAACTGATCCAACATGTCCTGGTGGAGGAATATATAACCCAATTGTTCAACCAAATGTTTTAGGTGATCCTAATACCACTGGAATGTGTGTTGACTTTACAAGGCCTGGAAATGATTCAGATACTACAACTCAATCAGGGTTTGAGTTTGCATTTCAATATGATCTTTCAAGTTTTGAAGAAAAATTAGGATGGGCATCTGGTTTTGGTGTTCTTGCTAACTATACGACTCAAGACTTCAGTGGTGGATCTNCACAAGATTGTACTTCTGGAAGAGGTTTAACTGTATTGGGTGATGTATGTATTGATAGAGGTCTTTTAGATTTCTCTGAGGATGCTTACAACGTTACTGTTTTCTATGAAAAGAATAAACTATCAGCAAGAATGCGTTATACATGGCGTGAGGCTTTTAGAACTAATGACTTTGCTGGTGGTGCTAATACAAGTGGTAGTAGTACATTTAGTTTCCCAGTTTGGACATTAGATAGAGCGCAGCTTAATGCAAGCGTTAACTATGATGTTAGTGAAAAGCTGAACATAGGCATAGAAGCAGTTAACTTAACAGAAGAGGGCATAAGCCAACACTGTGTTAGTCAATCTGGACCTTTGTGTTTTGCTGGTATCCCAGACAGAAGGATTACAATTGGGGCTAGTTATAGGTTCTAATTTAATAACCCCGATCTAATCGGGGTATTGTTTTTCTTTTTTTTAGTTTGCTTTGTTTGATGGCAAATTAATGAAAACCTAAAAAGCTTCGTGTCCCCTCATGAAGCTTTTTTTTATTAAGAATTAGAAATAATAAATCGTTTTCTCATATCTAAGGCTTTATTTCTAGCCTCATCAACAACTTTCTTTTCAGTAATTTCATGCATAGCATGTAATAGATCAGTAAAGTGCAATTGCATTGCTTTTTTAGCAGCTTTTGAGTCTCTATTTTTTATAGCTTCAAATATAGCCTCATGATCTGCTATTTTTGAGTGCCTATCCTCATCAATACAAACTGATTCACGTTTCTGATTGATATGATTTAGATTGTCTTGCAAATCCCAGAGATGGGTAATTTGTTTAAGTAAGACTTTGTTATGTGTTCCATGCGCTATTAATGTATGAAATTCTCTATCTGCTTTGGAACATTGCGCATTTTCAGTCTTCATATTTTCTAGAGAAGCTTGTAATAAATCAATTTCATCAGATGTTATCATTCTAGCTGCCAGTGATGCAGACTCACTTTCTAATATCACTCTGGCTTCCAATAGCTCAAAAGCACTAATATCTCCAGAAAAATCCTCAATCTTAAGAGTATTCCCAACTACATAAACTCCTGATCCAGCTTTGATCGAGACTATTTCCTTTACCTCTAGAGCAATTATTGCTTCACGAATAGTTGGTCTACTTACATTAAATATTTCGGAAAGTTCTCTCTCTGTTGGCAGTCTGCTCCCAACAGGAAACTCACCATTATTAATAAGCAATGCGATACTTTTTGAAATTTTTATATATAACCTTTCTTTATTCTTCATATGTATTTAATAATGAATGATCAGAGATTGTATTACAATTTTTGATAGAATAGATAAAAAAAAATATTTAATTACTTTTAANACAATTGCTGTAATATCAATACAGTGCATCATATGTACGATATAGTTTGTTAATTGGTATTACAAAATATATAATATTTATATATTTTTATTAAGATTTGGTATGACAAAAAACTTTATATTACATAGCTTTGGTATACAAAATTTAAGTGGGCTTATATATATTTTGAATTTACTAAATAAAACAATATCCTCTAACTTTATTGTTCTTTGTTTAACTTTATTTTCTTTGAACCATTTAATTGCTGAAGATTTTTTAGTGTCAACACAGCTTGAATATGAGGATAGAGTTAAAAATGTCAAACCAGGCGACACTATTATTTTAAAAGATGGTGTCTGGTCTAATTTTGAAATTCTTTTTGTTGGCCAGGGAAGCAAAGACAAACCAATTACATTAAGATCTCAAACTAATGGAAATGTTCTGATTACAGGAGAGTCAAATTTAAGAATAGCTGGCGAGCATCTTGTTGTTTCTGGTTTAATTTTTAAAAATGGATTTACGCCAACTAGTTCTGTAATAGAATTCCGTCAAAATAAANTATTGCTTGCTAATCATTCAAGAGTTACGCAAGTCGTTATTGATAACTTTAATAACCCAGAAAGAACAGAGAATGATTCTTGGGTCACAATTTATGGCAAACATAATCGCTTTGATTCCAATCACCTAGAAGGCAAGAAGAACAAGGGAGTAACTTTAGCAGTTAAACTTAACACTCNNGANAGCCAAGAAAATTATCATATAATTGAAAATAACTATTTTGGACCCCGCCAAATTCTAGGTTCAAATGGTGGNGAAACACTAAGAATAGGAACAAGCCATTTCTCATTATCTAAATCACACACTCTTGTAAAAAATAATTTTTTTGATCGTTGTGATGGAGAGCTTGAGATTGTTTCAAATAAATCAGGTAATAATAAGTTTATTGGAAATATCTTCTTCGAATCTCGAGGCACTTTGACCATGAGGCACGGTAACGATACTGCAGTAGAAGAAAATATTTTTCTTGGCAATAATCAAGATCATACAGGCGGTATTAGGGTAATAAATAAACGCCAATTAATTAAAAATAATTACATGGAAGGCCTAAAGGGATATCGATTTGGTGGAGCCTTGGTGGTAATGAATGGCGTTCCTAACTCAAGTATTAATAGGTACCATCAAGTCGAGGATTCAATTATTCAAAATAATTCAATAATAAATTCCGACCATATACACTTTGCATCTGGCAGTGATCAAGAGAGATCAGCAGTCCCAAAAACTCAGAGTTTAAAAATAATCTTATTTACCAACAAAATAATAAAGATCCATTCAAGGTATTTGATGACATTAGTGGTATTAAATTTACAAATAACTTAATAAATAAAATAAGTAATTTTCAATTCAANGATGGNTTTAACTCAGTTAGTTTTGATTATGTCCGTCTAGCTAACAACCTGCTTTACCCAAAAGATANCCTTATTAAAGAAGGGGTCTCTAGATCACTTAATCCCATTACTAAAGATAAAGTNGGTGTTCANTGGTANCCAAANCCATCAATTGAGGATACTTTTGATTCCGGAAANGTAATAGAGGTTAAGCCAGGTGATANTAATATTTTTAATGCCCTAAAGCTTACCAAATCTGGTGATATCTTACTCTTAGCTCCAGGTGAATATACAGTTAACAAAATATTACAAATTAATAAGTCCATAACAATCAAGTCAAAGGCAAAAAATACAAAAATATTTTTTGAGAGAGGAAATCTTTTTGAAATAAAAAATGGAGGAAATTTAAAGCTATCAGGGCTTCAGATTTCTGGTTCAGAATCGCCAGATAGTGCTGGTAATAGTGTAATTAGGACTCACAAATCAATATTAGATAATTACCAACTTATAGTTGAAAACTGTTCAATATATGATTTAAATATCAATCATTCATTTGATTTTATAAATCCTTCAAAAGGCTCATTTGCTAACTCNATTACTATAAAAAATTCAGAATTTACGAATATTTCAGGATCTGTTCTCTTATTAAATAAAGAGTATGAGGATTATGGTATCTATAATGCTGAATATGTATCTATTTCTGATTCAATTTTTAAAGACATTGGCGGTTCTCTTGTAAGTCTTTATAGGGGTGGTACAGATGAGAGCACTTTTGGACCTCATTTTAATTTAACTAACTCAACATTAACGAATGTTGGTCATGGCTCTAGGAATAAATCTAAAAGCTCGATACTCTTACACGGGGTTCAAGTTACTAATATTGAAAAAAATAAACTCTTGAAAAGCCCTGGTATCAAAATTGCCCATACTGTAGGTGAACCCATCACCAGAGTTTTCGATAACCAATTTATCGGAACAGAGAAGACCAATATAAAAGAATTAAATAGCTCAAAAATAAACACTGCATTTTTGCAAAATAATATATATCAATATTCTAATTAATAATAAAAATATGCAACTTAATCACAGAAAACCATTAATAAATTTTATTTGCTATTTATTAATAATCAGTATGCATGCAAGTGCTGAACAGCTAAATCCGAATTTGGCTATTACCCAGAAAGATATATTAAATATATCTCAGAATATAACTCAGATTCCTTTAGCCCAAAAAGCATTAGTAACATTAGTTAAAGAGACTGACAAGCATATTGATAGCCCTCCAGTTGTTCCAATCCCAAAAGATGCTGGTGGAGGCTTTACACATGAGCAACATAAACGTAATTATAAACTTATCTATGATCTCGGGTTGCTATATCAAATAACTGAAAACAAAAAATACCTAGATTACGCAAAATCTATTTTTCTAATTTACGCCGATATTTANCCTACNCTGGGTATACATCCTAAAAGAAAAGAACAATCTCCAGGTGTTTTGTTTTGGCAAAGNCTAAATGANGCGATGTGGTTGTTTTATGCTATACAAGGCTACGATATGATAATTAGTTCTTTGTCTAGCTCAGAAAAAAATATNATTGAGCAAANTCTTCTTATTCCAATGGCAGATTTTTTATCATCCGGNCAGCCAGAGACTTTTAATAAAATTCATAACCATGGAACTTGGGCTGTTTCAGCTGTTGGAATGACTGGATATACCTTNAATAACAATGACCTGGTTACAAAAGCTTTATATGGTCTTGATAAATCTGGNNATTCAGGATTTTATAAACAAATAGATGAATTATTTTCTCCTGATGGATACTATGCAGAAGGTCCCTATTATCAAAGATTTGCTCTTCTGCCATTTGTTATTTTTGCTAAATCAATTAATACCAATGATCCTAATTTAAAAATATTTGAATATAAGGACAATGCTTTAATAAAAGCTATCTACACAACAATTCAACTAAGCTATAACAAACTATTTTTTCCAATCAATGACGCTATCAAGGACAAAGGAATAGATACCATAGAATTAGTTCACTCTGTTGCAATAGCATATGACATTAATAAAGATCCAAGTCTTTTATCTATTGCTAAGCTTCAAAACCATCTCTTGCTAACTGGTTATGGTTTTAATGTAGCAAAGGCGCTAGATGCAAAACTTGAAAAACCTTTTATATATAAAAGTCTGCAACTAAGGGATGGTATTGAGGGTGACATGGGTGCTCTGAGTGTTTTTCGAAATGGTTTTGAATCAGGACATCAGGCTCTTGTTATGAAAAATACATCTCATGGCCTTGGGCATGGGCATTTTGATAAAATGCATTGGCTTTTTTATGACAATAATAATGAAATTATTAGCGATTATGGCGCAGCTCGTTTTTTAAATATTGAAGCTAAGTACGGTGGTCATTACTTGCCAGAAAATAACAAATGGGCCAAGCAGACAATTGCTCATAATACAGTTGTTTTAAATGAATCTAGTCAGTTTAATGGAGACTGGCATGAGTCTCAAAAAACTGCTCCAGAGATATTATTTTTTAAGGAGGGTGATTTAATAAATATAACCTCATCAAAGCTCATGGGAGCTTATAAGGATTCAGTTCTTACAAGAACAATGGCTATGATTAATCTTGATTTTTTAGAACATCCTTTAATTGTTGATATTTTTGATATTAAATCAAAACATAAAAATCAATATGATCTGCCTTTACATTATCAAGGCCATTTAATATCTCATTCTGGAAAAATTCAATACAACCCAGTTCAGGAAGCGCTCGGGAAGTCAAATGGATATGAGTATCTATGGAACAAAGGCACTGTTGCCCTTGAAAATGGCTTGTCGCAAATGACTTGGCTAAATACCAACAGGTTTTATACCTATAGCACCATGAGTAACACTAATGAAAAATTTATATTTTCACAGATAGGTGCTAATGATGAATCATTTAATCTTAGAAACGAAAACCTAATAATTCATAGAGTTCCTTCATCACAAAACCATACCTTTGTATCTGTTCTAGAAACACATGGTGAATACAACCCAAGGCTTGAGTTTACAAAAAATGCAAAAAGCTCAATTGTAAAAATAGAACATAGTAATTTTGTAAATAAAAACGTAATTAAGTTGCATTTTATTAATGGAGATACATATATATTAGCCATTTCTGGCGAAGGTGATTGGGAATCAAATCACAATTTAAATGAAGATAATATAAATCTAGAGTGGCAGGGTCACTTCACATTTGTTAAGTCAAATTAACTTTAAGAGGCAATATTAATGATAAAAAAGAACACAGTATTTAATAAACATAACCCCAAATTAATAGAGAATGTTGATATTGGTATTAACCGTCAAATACTAGCCTATGGCTCAGATTTAATGGCAGTAAAGGTGTGGTTTGATGAAGGTGCGATAGGTTATGAGCATAAGCATCACCATACCCAGATTAGTTATGTAGAGAGTGGAGAATTTGAAGTAGTTATAAATGGGGAGATGCAAATTCTTGGTGCTGGAGATTCATTCTTTGTTGAACCTCATGCATTACATGGAGCTGTTTGTAGAAAAAAAGGCGTACTTATTGATATTTTTAGTCCGCATCGTGAGGATTTTATTCAAGGAGAGGATAATGAAAATAAATAATTTAAGATGGTGGGTTGTCAGTTTAATAGCATTAGCAACAGTTATTAATTATATAGATAGGCAAGCACTTGGAGTTCTATGGCCAGAAATCGCAACTGACTTATTTCCTGACAAAACAAATGATGAGCACAAACAAATATTTGCTGTCATATCAGTAGTATTTGTTTTCTCATATGCTTTCGGTCAGGCAATTTTCGGCAAGATATTTGATTGGGTCGGAACAAGAATTGGGTTTGCTATATCTATTAGTTTATGGTCATTAGCAACAGTGCTTCACGCTTTTGGAAGAGGCTTAATAAGTTTTGCAATTTTTAGATCTATTTTAGGTTTAGCTGAAGCTGGGAACTGGCCTGGAGCTACAAAAGGAAATGCTGAGTGGTTTCCTACAAAAGAAAGGGCATTTGCTCAAGGTGTTTTTAATTCAGGTGCTGCAATTGGAGGTATTATTTCAATACCTTTAATTGCATTTTTAACTATATATTTTAGCTGGAAGTTAATATTTATAATTGTTGGAGTCTTCGGTTTTTTATGGTTGATTCCTTGGTTATTCTTAGTTAAATCTCCTCCTTCGACACACCCATGGATTACTGAAGAGGAAAAAAAATACATTCTAGACGGTCAAATAAGAGTTGATGTCGATGATGAATCAATATTGGATGACTATAATCCCAACACAAGGGAATTACTATCTCGAAAAGAAAGCTGGGGAGTAATAATAGCTTCTGCTGCAATTGATCCTATTTGGTGGTTATTTGTTTTCTGGATACCTATCTATTTATTCGAAGTATATGGAATGGATGTTAAGACTATTGGTCTTTACGGATGGGTCCCTTACGTTGGTGCTATGTTTGGAGCCTGGTTTGGAGGCTTATTAGCTCAAAATAGAATAAAAGCAGGCTGGTCAGTTAACAGAACACGTAAAGTAGTTATTGGTCTTGGTTGCTTGATAATGCTTCCTTCATTACTAGCCATGTCTAATCCCGGCAGCCCTTCGACTGCAGTAATAATAATGGCTGTAATTTTATTTGGATTTCAAACTTCTATAGGTAATGTTCAAACTTTACCTAGTGATATGTTTGGAGGTAAGACTATTGCTACTCTTGCAGGGTACTCTGGAACAGCTGCCAAGCTTGGTGCCGTTGCTTTAACATCACTGGTCCCTTGGCTAACATCTGGTGGGAACTATGCTCCAGCGTTTGTGATTGGTGCCGCTTTAGCAGTTATTGCCATGTTAAGTGTCTTGATACTAATTCCAAGAATCAAGCCACTAAAAAAAAGATAAACATAATTTAGAATTTAAACAATCTTAAGGAGATTAAAACAATGAAATTTAAAGATAAAGTAGTAATAATTACAGGTGGAGCAAGGGATATAGGTAGAGCCGTTTCATTAGATCTGGCTAATCATGGTGCAAAGCTTGCTATAAATTATTTTGGGAGTGAAGACCAAGCACAATCTCTAAATCAAGAGCTTAAAAATAACAATTCAGATGCTTTTATTTTAAAAGGTGATATGACAAACAAGGATGATGTGGTTGCTCTTGTTGAAAAAACTATATCTCATTATGGAAATGAAATTCATGGCTTAGTTAATATTTCTGGAGGCCTGGTTCAGAGAAAAAAAATAGATGAAATGGATGAAAACTTTTTAAATAAAGTAGTCCAATTAAACTTCAATTCAACATTTTTAGCTACCCAACAGGTGATACCTTATATGACGAGTGGCTCTTCCATTGTTAATTTTGCTTCTCAAGCAGGGCGAGATGGCGGCGGTCCTGGAGCATCTGCTTATGCAGCTTCGAAGGGGGCAGTAATTACATTCACCAGATCAATGGCTAAAGAACTTGGACAGCAGGGCATTCGTGTTAATTCACTATGCCCCGGAATGATCACCACAACATTTCATGACACTTTTACTAAAGACGAAGTCAGATCTAATGTAGCTAATGCTACTCCTTTAAAACGAGAAGGTAGACCAGATGAAATGGCAACAACCGTTAGCTTTTTATTATCTGATGAATCATCTTTTTTAACAGGTGTTAATCTAGACACTAATGGAGGACTTTTCTTCTCTTAGTTTTTACTAACAGAAGATCTATATATAGCATGTCTATTTCTGTAGCTATTCTAGGTGAATGTATGCTGGAACTTTCAAAAGAAGAAAGTTCTGAAGGTAATGATAAAAATCTGAGAAAATTAACTTTTGGAGGAGATACTCTAAATACATCCATATACTTATCTAGGCATAAAATTGATGTTAGTTATGTTTCAGCATTAGGTATTGATTTAAATAGCGACTGGCTTATCAGGAATTGGGAAAAAGAGGGTATTGACTGCTCGTTAGTTAAAAGGACTTCTGGATTACTTCCTGGACTCTACATGATTGATATTGACGATGAGGGTGAGCGTTCATTTATGTATTGGAGAAGTAATTCTGCTGCAAGAGAATTCTTCAACAACAAAACATCAATTGAAGAGGCGCTCCTTGAACTGATTAATTTTAATTATATTTATTTATCTGGAATCACCCTGGCTATTATGAATAAGGAAACCCG
>JGI26079J46598_1001230_pt1 | contig 10325 bp, 8 predicted proteins | sample SaaInl59LU_5_DNA_FD_46598 | JGI IMG/M metagenome (IMG submission 46598) | reverse complement strand
GCAACAGGTGGTGAGTTATATGTATCTGGGAGAGCAGGTGAACGATTTGCAGTTAGAAACTCAGGAGCTAATGCTGTTATAGAAGGAGCTGGGGATCACTGTTGTGAATATATGACAGGAGGCCATGTAACAGTTTTAGGATCTGTTGGTGCTAACTTTGGAGCAGGTATGACAGGCGGATTTGCATATGTTTTAGATGAAGATAAAACATTTTTTGATAACTGTAATAGAGGCTTGGTAAACCTTGAAAGAATTACAACAGAAGACATGCAATCACACAGAAAACATCTTAAAGAAATAATTAGAGCTCACTACAAGCTTACCAATAGCTCTAAAGCTAAAGAACTAGTAGACGATTTTGATAAGTTTGAACCGTATTTTTGGCTCGTTGTTCCAGCGGCATCAAATATTCATGATCTCTTAAAGGCAACTACCGCAAACGCAGCCTAAGCAAAAGATTTTTCTAGGCTTTTATTATTGAATTGGTTAGTTTTAAAAGCTACNCCTTTTGAATTNATAAGAACCAAGNTTAATTTTCCTGATGACANCTTCTTATCATTAGATAAGTACTTTTTTAANTCTTTAAACTTATACTTTTCATAATTGCTTTCAAGGCCCAATGAATCAATCAAGTTAATTATATTATCTAGTTGATGAATCTTAATATGACCTTCAAAATATGATATTTTTGCTGCTATTACCATTCCTAGAGTAACTGCTGCTCCATGAGTTATCCCTTTATAATTTTTAGAAGCTTCTATGGCATGCCCAAAAGTATGACCAAAATTTAGAATAGCCCTTATGCCATTTTCTTTCTCATCCTGGGTAACTATTTTTGATTTAGTTATGATTGATTCCTCTATGATATCTTCAAGAATATTAAGATTTCTTGATTTTATTTTTTTAGAATTTTCATGTATTAATTTATATAGTTTTTTATTTCCAATAAATGCATATTTAATGACTTCTCCTAAACCTGACTTATATTCTATTTCTGGCAAGGTTTCCAAGAATTTACTGCTAATGAGAACAAGACTGGGATTATTAAAAGAACCTACTAAATTTTTACCTTGTTTAATATTAATAGCAGTTTTTCCTCCAACCGAAGAATCTACTTGAGCCAAGAGCGTAGTTGGAATCTGGATGAAATCTATACCTCTTAAATATGTTGCAGCACAAAACCCAGTAATATCTCCTACTACACCACCTCCAAAAGCTATCATTGAATCAGACCGATCAAACTTTAAATCTGCTAACTTTTCTTGAATTTTGATGAACGTTGAAAATGATTTGGATTTTTCTCCACATGGAATCTCATGAAAATGTAATTGTTTTTTAAAGCTTAGAAGATTTTTAAGTTCTCGAATGTACTTACTAGGTATTCCTGAATCAGTAATAACCAGGATTTTATTTTTAGATTTTAAATGTTTTGAGAGTCTAATTTTTGTAATAGCATTTCTTGCTATAACAACATCATATTGTGAATTTTTTTTACCAACCTTGATAATTTTAGCCATAGTTCTTAACTAACTTAATTATTTCTGAAGATACCTGTTGGCTTGATTTATTTTCTGTATTAACTGTATAGTCTGAAACTTCTTCATATAAACTTTCTCGAGCAATATGAAGATTTTTTAGTATTTCACCAGGATCTCCATTTTTAAGCAATGGCCTGTCTTTGTCTTTTGAAGTCCTTTCAAGCTGAACTTCAATTGGGGTAGCCAGGTAGAAAACCGTTCCTCGTGATGACAAAAGCTCTCTATTCGTTTCAGATAAGATAATCCCTCCGCCAGTAGATAAAACTATAGAGTTCTGCTTAACCATCTCTTCTAAAACTTTGGTTTCTCTTTTTCTGAAGCCGTCCTCACCCTCTAGATCAAAGATCCAATCTATGGATGCACCAGTTCTTGTTTCTATTTCCTCATCAGTATCAAAAAAATTTAAAAATAATTCACTAGAAATTATTTTTCCAACGGTTGATTTTCCTGATCCCATGGGACCTACTATAAATATATTCATAATTTTATTTCAGAATTTTAACACCTTACTCCTGAAAATACCTTTTTTGATATTAAAACTTCATTCTTTAAGAGATAATAAGAAAGTTATAAATTATGTTAAATACAATTAAAATTTTCTTTTGGTTGGGCCTTTCAGGGTGCTTATTAGCTATTCTTGCAGTTATAACAACCTTCTTTTTACTAAAACCTTCACTACCAGAAATATCTTTAGTAGATGAATCTCAGTTACAAATGCCTCTCAAAATTTACACAGAAGATGCAGTGTTAATAGGAGAGTTTGGAGAAATTAAAAGAAGACCTCTAAAATTCAATGAAATACCTGTAGATATTAAAAATGCATTTTTGGCAGCAGAGGATGATGCATTTTTTAATCACCAGGGAATAAGTTATACAGGATTACTCCGCTCAATCATAAGATGTATTGGTCCTGACGGTTGCTTTGGTGGTGGAGGAACGATCTCCATGCAGGTAGTGCGAGGTTATTTACTCACTAGAGATCAAACAATTCTTAGAAAAGTAAAAGAAATTTTTCTTGCTCTTGAACTTGAAAGCAACCTCACAAAAGAAGAAATCTTTGAGCTGTATGTGAATAGGAACTTTTTTGGTAATAGGTCTTATGGAATTGAGGCTGCTTCAAATACCTACTTTAATAAATCAGTTCCTGACTTAACTTTGGCAGAGTCTGCAGCTATTGCAGCAATGGCTCAATCCCCATCAAGAATTAATGCAATTAAAGCTCCGCTTAGAACAAAACAAAGAAGAGACTGGATATTATCTAGAATGCTAAAACTTAGATTAATAAATAGTAAAACCTATATAGAGGCTTTAGATGAGCCTTTAAGGGTAGCAAATGATATTGATTTATATGAAACAGATGGAAGGTATCTAGCAGAGCTTGCTAGACAGGAAATTATTAAAAGATATGGTCTTAAAGCTTATAAAAATGGCTGGTCTGTTTTTACAACCATTAATTCTAAATCTCAAGATAGTGCTCAAAAACATCTAAAGAACCAATTATCTATTTATCATAAAAGACATGGTTGGATTGACTCACCTAACTTTATCCAAGTATTTAATGATGAGCAGTTAACCAAACTAAATAATCTAGATAGCACCTTTATCTTTGAAGAAATATCAAAAATGAATTCTTTTGATAATGATGAACTAACTATTAATAAGGTGAATTCGATATTTGATGAGTTTCCTTTTTATAAATCATATATTAAGGGCTTAGTAATAAAATTAGACCCATCAAAATTATTTTTCCTTAATGAAAATTTAGAAATTGATTCGATACCATGGTCGTCTGAATACAAATGGGCAAGACAAAGGATTAATATTGATCAAAAAGGGCCTTTACCCGAATCATTTGATGCATTTATTGAGGTAGGAGACTTTATTTACCTAAAATCTATAGATGGTGTCTTGGTTCTAGACCAAATCCCAGTCGCAGAAGCATCACTGGTTTCCATTGATCCAAAAGATGGAAAATTAATCTCTTATGTTGGGGGAATGGACTTTAATAAAAGTAATTTTGATAGAGTTAGGCTGTCTTATCCCCAATCTGGATCTAGCTTCAAGCCATTTATTTATGCTTCAGCACTAGCGAATGGATATAACTTATCCTCTCTAATTAATGATGCGCCAATAGCTTTTGAAGATAGTAATTTAGAAAGTGTTTGGAAACCTCAAAATTATACTGGTAAATTTTATGGGCCAACGTCAATAAGGGAGGCACTGGTTCAATCAATAAATATTGTATCGATTAAACTTTTAAGAGAGCTTGGAATTACAAAATCTCATAACTATATTGAAAAATTTGGTTTTGAAAAAAATAGATTACCTGCTGATTTGTCGTTGGCACTCGGATCTGGAAATTTTTCACCAATTGAGATGGTCAGAGGCTTTAGTGTTATTGCAAACGGGGGTTATTTAGTAGACCCATATTTTGTGTCTAAAATTATTGATAGAAATGGTGAAATTATCTACTCTCATGACGCATACCTTCAATCAAAAAATATTAGCTCATTATCTGCCTTTCCTTGGCTTGATACTTTAGAAATGGAAACTAAACGCCCTTATGCGCTTTTAAAACCAATAAATAATAATGAGAAAGTTATTGATGAGAGGGTTGCATATTTGATTACAGATATCCTCCAGGAGCATATGAAGAGAGGGTCAGCAGGAAGAAGATCTGCTTCATTAAATAGGGATGATATTGCAGGAAAAACAGGTACAACTAATGATGCTATTAGTACATGGTTCTCTGGTTTTCATGAAGATCTAGCAACCACTGTATGGGTTGGAACAGATAATTTTTCTTCATTAGGAAAAAATGAGTATGGCTCATCCATAGCATTACCTATTTGGGTAGATTATATGAATGACCAATTGCAGGAGCTTGAAGTAAAAACAAATTCTATTCCTGAAAATATGTCCTTCATTAAAGTGAATCCCGACACAGGTAAACCAAATATCTCAAATGATGCAAATACTTATTTTGAACTTTTTTTAGATGAAAATATTACTAATTAGCTTTTAAATATATTTAGAGAAAGGAGTTCCCATACATTATCTATATAGCTGCTTGGAGAGTCTTTAAATTTTGAACGAATATACCTTCCAACATTCCCCTCTAAACATGTAACTATAAGCTGGGCTGAAATACCGGGCTGGGTAATAAGATTATCTGTATCCTCTGAAAGCATTTGTTTTATAGATAGCTCGAACCTTTCAAAAAACTGATTTACAGAATCAGTGACGTTTTGTTCATCCGAAGAAAGAGCCTCTCTAGAGAGAAGTCTTGCAAAACCCTTATTTTTTTCAATAAATATCATGAAGAATAAAAATGCATTCTTTACTTTTTCTTTTGGGGCTAGCTTGGATTTTTTTAGCTCTCCACACTTATTAAAAATTGCATCATCACAAAATGAAAAAAGTTCAGCATAAATAGCTCTTTTGCTTGGAAAATGCCTGTAAAGAGCAGCTTCAGTTATTTTTGATTTNTCAGCTAATAAGGAGGTNGTTATTTTTGATAGNTTTCTTTCTTCAAGCAATCCAGCAAGGGCTTGTAAGATAATATTTTTTCTATCATTTTTCATGATTCAATCTAAATTTATAACAATATCAGGACAAATGCGAGTGAGTTCTNAAAGAAAAAGATCTTTTATCTCATTCATATCTTTTAAAGAATTGCCTTCAAATCTCATAACTAGTTTAGGAGAGGTATTGGATGCTCTGATAAGACCCCATCCGTTATCAAAATTTATTCTCAAACCATCTATAGTAATTTTTTTACCATCAAGACTGCACTCATTTGTAAATTTTTCAACAATGGTAAATTTTGTCTCGTCGGTTACTGTAATATTTAACTCTGGAGTAGAAGATGATGTTGGGAACTTGNGAATGATATCTGATATATTCTCGTCATGATTGGAAAGTATTTCAGTTGCTCTTGCTGCTGCATAATGCCCATCGTCAAAACCATACCACTTGTCATTAAAGAATATATGCCCACTCATCTCACCACCGAGGAGGGAGTTATGTTTTTTGATAGATTTTTTAATATGAAAATGACCAGTTGGAGACATTATTGGATCGCCTCCATTCTCCCTAATTATATTTTCTAACTGATTAGAGCATTTAACATCAAAAACTATACTCCCTTTATCTTTAGACAAGATATCTTTTGAAAATAGCATCATTAATTTATCAGGAAATACTGAGTCTCCATTATTTGTTACAAGGCCAACTCTATCCCCATCACCATCAAATGCAAAACCTATATCCGCATTATTNTCTTTTACTTCATTGATTAGATCATGTAAATTTTCTAACTTACCAGGGTCTGGATGATGGTTCGGAAAATCACCATCTACTTCTGAATAAAGCTCAATTACATCTAAGCCCAATTTTTTAAAAAGGTCAGGTGCTATACATCCAGCAGCTCCATTCCCACAATCTAAAACGACTTTAATTTTTTCTGGATTATTTATAGATATATTATTACAAACCTCTTCTAAATATATTGGCTTTATATCACTATATTTAACCTCTCCTTTTTCAAGATTCGTATTTTTTTCATGGTTGATTAGTGTGTATATTTCAGTGCCAGATATTGGACTATCATTTATCACCATTTTTATACCATTATAATTTTTAGGGTTATGGCTCCCAGTTATCATAATACCGCTCTTGGATGCTGATTTCTTGGCTGCAAAATACAATAAAGGACTAGTTACCAGGCCAATATTATCAACATTTATACCTGACTCTATGAGTCCCTCACAGAATGCCTCTAACAAAGCAGGTCCAGACATCCTGCCATCTCTTCCAACAACTAGAGTGCTTATATTGTCTTTCTTGCACCTCTTTGCTATAGCAAAGGCAATTGATTTAATGGAGCTTTCATTTATCTGTTCTGGATAGGTTCCTCGTATATCGTATTCCCTAAAAATAGATGACTCTATATTCATTTTTTTTCTCTTTTGTTATTGGTTCTAATTTGACATAATGTGCGTTAATTATATCCTGTAAACATGTTTGTAAACACTGATTCAAAAGTAATTTGGAAAAATGGTTCCTTTGAGAAATGGGAAAATGCATCCGTACATCTTTTATCTCACACCATGCATTACGGCACCGGAGTTTTTGAAGGAGTCAGAGCCTACAAGACAGATGAAGGGCCTGCTATTTTTAGATTACAGGATCACACTAATAGGCTTTTTGATGCGGCTTCTAAATTAAGTGTTGAGATTCCATACTCGCGTGATGAATTGAATAAAGTTCAAAAAGATATATTCTCTATGAATAATCTCGAAGAAGGCTATTTAAGACCAATAGTTTACTTAGGCAGTGAGTCTCTTGGAATCAGGGCAACCGAGTTATCAGTGAATGTTGCAGTCGCAGCATGGGAATGGCCTTCCTACATGAGCCCTGAAGCAAAAGAACAAGGCATATCTGTTATTAAATCTTCATTCGATCAGTACAGCAATCCACTTCACTCTGGATATAAGATAATTGGGACTTATATAAACTCAACAATGGCTCTGCATGAAGCAATTCAAAAGGGTGCTGATGAGGCTATCTTACTTGATAAGAATGGTTTTATATCTGAGGGCAGCGGCGAGAATATTTTTCTCATAAAAAATAACACAATCTATACTCCTACTGTTGATCACTGTTTAAATGGAATTACAAGACAGTCTGTAATGAAGATTGCCTTAGATATGGGATATGAAGTCGTAGAAAAAAATCTTAAAATTGACGAATTAATAAATAGTGATGAGGCTTTTTTTACTGGTACAGCAGTAGAGATCACCCCAATCTCTAAAATTGATGAAATGGTTATTGGATCAGGGTCTCGAGGACCGGTTACACAAAAGCTTCAAAAGACCTATGAAGACATCATTTTTGGAAGAAATAAAAATTATGATCACTGGTTAAGCTTAGTCACAANTTAAGCCTAAATTGTCAAAATTAAAAATAGCATTACTTAGTTACAGAAGCGCACCTTTTGGAGGTGGGCAAGGTGTATATGTACATGACATTTCTAAAGCGCTTGCAATGAAAGGGCATCAGGTTGATATTATCTCTGGCCCCCCTTACCCAAAAATTCCTGAGAATGTTAATTTAATCCAACTACCAGGCCTTGACCTTTTTCAGACATTTTCTTTTAAGGAGAGGGTAAAAATATTNTGGGAGAAAAAAAGTAAAACAAGGTTTGATTATTTTGAATTTTGTTCAGTACTCTTTGGCGGTTTTCCTGAAATGGCNACTTTTGGTTATCGTGCTAAAGACCACCTTATCAATAATTCTGATTATGATATTGTTATAGATAATCAGTCCATAAGCTATGGAATGCTTGAAATTCAAAAGCTATTACCACTTATTGAAATNATCCATCACCCCATAACCAAAGACTATGAACACGATCTNCAANCCAATAATAAACTACTTTACAGATTCTCTAGATACAGGTGGTATTCATTTTTAAAAATGCAAAAGAAAGTCGCCCCTCACATTAAAAATATTATTACCCCGTCACTCAATTCATTAAAAGATATTTCAAGAGATTTTAAATGTAATTCAAGCAGCATGAATGTTATTCACAATGGTCTTGATGTAGATATTTTTATCCCATACAGCAATATCAAAAGAGACCAGTTAAGGCTAATCACAACAGCAAGCGCAGATGTTCCTCTTAAGGGCTTGGACTATACCTTAGAAGCATTATCTATTCTAAAAAAAGAATTTTGTGAAATTAATCTTGTTGTTATAGGCAAGTTAAAGCAGNAGGGTCATACCTCAAGACTTATCAAAAGACTGGGCTTGGAGAACAGCATTCAGTTTAAAACTAATCTAACAAAAAAAGAAATTGCAGAAGAATATGCATGTAGCTCAATTGCAATNGTATCCTCTCTGTATGAGGGTTTTGGATATCCTGTTATTGAAGCAATGAGTTGCTCGGTGCCGTTAATTGCAGCTAATACCTCGTCTATTCCTGAGCTTGTTGGTGATTATGCAACTTTAATTCCATCTAGGGATTCGACTTCTTTGGCTAAATCAATAAAATTAGTTATCAGCGATTATGAAAAATATAAAAATATTGCAGAGAAGGGCAGGCTTCATGTTATAGATAATTTTAATTGGACAAAAATTACTGAAGAATATGAGTCAGTTATGTATAAAATAATAGAGGACTATAAAAATGCTAACCTTTGATTTTAATAGAATTAACATAAATCCAGAAGGCACTATGCTTGATTTGGGTTGTGGTGAGGGAAGGCATATTTTTGGACTAATGGAAAAATTTCCAGATCTCAAATGCATTGGGCTTGACCCACATATTGAATCACTAGACAAGGCTTTCGAAGGTCTAAAGTTTCTTGAATCAATCTCTAATACAAAAACAAATTTTTTGAGCGGTTCTGCCTACTCGCTTCCATTTTCTGATGATTCTTTTGATTTAGTTGTTTGCTCTGAAGTCCTTGAGCATTTACATGATTACAAAGATGCCATTAAAGAAATAAATAGAGTCCTTAAGCCAGGCGGACAATTTCTTGCAAGTGTGCCTGCAGAATTTCCTGAAAAAATATGCTGGCTTTTGTCAGAAGCCTATCAAAACCAGCCAGGCGGACACTTAAGAATATTTAAGAAAAATGAATTAATTAAAGAGGTTGCTGAACATAATTTTAGCTTTGAATCATCTCAAAGATTTCATTCAATACATAGTGCTTATTGGTGGCTTCGGTGCTTGTTTTGGAAAAGCCAAGAATCAAATATTATTATAAAGGGATATAAAAAAATCCTAGAAAGACATATTCTAAAAAAACCTTTTTTTCTAGATTTAATAGATAAAATTTTTAATCCAATTCTTGGTAAAAGTATTGCCTTTTATTTTGTAAAAAAATGAGCTGGAAGAACTCAAAAGATGCTTTTGAAGAAGCAAAAAACTGGATTATATTTAATCAATCTCATGACGGAAGAATTGCATGGGATGACAAAGGTAAATGTGATCCATGGGATCACTGCGAATGCTTAATTGCCCTTGCAATTTATGAGGAGTGGGATGCCTTTGATTTAGGCGTCGAATGGTTCTTTAATAATTTAAATGATGATGGGTATATTCACCCTGAATTTAAAGGGAATGAGCCTGTTCATGATCATTATGAAAGTCATCATGCTCCATATATTATATTGCCATTAACTCAGGCTCTATTAATGGGAAGGGATGATCTGGTAAATGATTATTTAAAATCTAAAATACAAATTATTTTTGATCAACTATTAAATTTCAAAGATTCAGATGGTTATTATTATTGGGCCATAGATAAAAATGGCTTTTCTGATAACTCTTTAATTACTGCCTCTATGTCAATTTTCCTTTCATTAATGGCATTAGATAAATCCTTAAATATTAAGATTGATGAAGATATCTGGGATCAAAAATTTAATAGAGATGGTGTTGATCGATCAAGATTCTCAATGGATTTTTATTATCCATATATATGTGGAGTCCATAATAATAAAAATGACTTCCAAAAAAACTTAAAAGATTTTTATGTTGAAGGCTTGGGTATTAAATGCGTAAAAGAAGAACCATGGGTAACTATTGCCGAAAGTTGTGAATGTGTTATTGCGGTATTAGGAGATGAAGAAAACGCTAAGAAGATTTTTAACAATATACTCCAATTTAAAAATGATAATGGTATTTTTCCAACTGGCTATCAATATGAAATGGATATTTTTTGGCCTGAAGAGAATTCAACGTGGACCAATGCTGCGGTAATAATTGCTGCACAC
>JGI26079J46598_1001214_pt1 | contig 10398 bp, 8 predicted proteins | sample SaaInl59LU_5_DNA_FD_46598 | JGI IMG/M metagenome (IMG submission 46598) | reverse complement strand
CACCTCTTCAACTTTTGGCAGGGATTCAGAATCTCCATAGGTTGAAGAACTTGCAGCATATATAAATCGTTTGACTTTATTGTCTCTGGAGGCTACCAACATATTTAAGAATCCTCCTACATTTACATCATTAGACGTGATAGGATCTATAATCGAACGAGGAACTGAACCCAAAGCAGCTTGATGCAACACATAATCTACGTCTTTAGTTGCCAACATACAATCTTGTAAATTTCTAATATCCCCTTCCATTAAGGTGAAATTTGGATTTTTTAAAAAGGAGGTGAGATTTTCTCTTTTTCCAGTCGTAAAATTATCCAAGCAAACAACTTCATTATTCAAATCAAGCAAAGACTCACACAGATTAGACCCTATGAATCCAGCACCACCGGTTATAAGTATTTTTTTTCCTGAAAATTTAACATCCATTTGGAAGTACTTTTTAGCTCTTTTTCTATGAGACAAATATACTAAAGAACAGGGAAACTCTTTATCTAATACTAGTATTAACTATAAATCAGTATAAATATTGTAAAAGAGAGATACCTCTTGTAAAAAAAATACAGAAAAACTTCTTACTAAATCATCATCGTTATTCAAAAAGGGATTCACTCCTGCTTATACATCTAGCCCTAATGAGCTCCGCTCAATCGAGTCTTTTTTATTTTCAAAAATTCTTAAGCAAACAATATTAAAAGGGATTCACTCCTGCCTAAAAAGCCAGTCATGCATCCCTAGAAGACCGCTACTGCAAATAATATCCTGTTGAGCTACGCTCAATCGAGTCTTTTTTATTTTCAAAAAAATGATCAAGCAAGCTTGTCATTTTTTTAAAATAAAAAATCCTGATGAAAAATTCATCAGGATTTTAATTGATGTGGGCAATGAGGGATTCGAACCCCCGACCCTCTCGGTGTAAACGAGATGCTCTGAACCAACTGAGCTAATTGCCCTAAGCGGTTGCAAATATAGAACGGATTTTCAATTTACCAAACAAAAAATGAACTTTTATTTAAATAATTTCAGCAACAACAAAGGTACTTCCTCCAACATAGATGATATCTTGTTGATTTGCATTTAATAAGGCACTTTCAAGCGCTTGTAAAACACTAGAATACCTTTCTCCAAGCAAATTAAATTCAGCNGCTTTTTCTTGCAAATCCTTTTCTGAAAGACCTCTTGGAATGTCGGGTTTACAAAAGTAATAGATNGCTTNNGNTGGGAAAAGTGGTAANATTTGTGCTAGTTTCTTNTCCTCTACAACTCCTAAGACCATATGAACTTTTTGAAAAGATTCTTTTTCTAATTGTTGTAATACCAAACTAAGACCCTCTTTATTATGTGCGGTATCACAAATAACCTTCGGGTTTTCTTGAAGTACTTGCCACCTTCCTTTTAAGTTGGTATTTTGGACCACATTCAATAATCCGTTGTTGATGTGTTCTTCTGAAATCTGAAACCCTTTTACTTTTCTAACGGCGTGGACTGCTGTTTTTGAATTTTTCTTTTGATACTCCCCTAGCAAGCCAGTTGCATAAATGGCATCCTCCTCTGAAGCAAAACTAATAGATGCTTTTTTTTCCTCAGCCTTGGAAATAAATACATGAGCAACGTCCACCTGTCTTTCTCCAATGACAACCGGAATATTCTCTTTGATAATCCCTGCTTTTTCAAAAGCTATTTCAGACAAAGTTTCTCCCAAAAACTGGGTATGATCTAATCCTATATTTGTNATTACAGAAACGGCTGGAGTAATGATATTGGTCGAATCCAATCTTCCTCCTAAACCAACTTCTATGATGGCAATATCAACTTTTTCCGATGCAAAATAATCAAAAGCCATCCCTACAGTCATCTCAAAAAAAGACAATTGTTGGCACTCTAAAAAATGCTTGTACGCTTTGATAAAGGAGCATACTTTTTCTTGTGGAATTTCTTCACCATTGATCCGAATTCTTTCCGTAAAATTCTTTAGATGAGGCGACGTATACAATCCTACTTTATACCCTGCCTCTTGAAAAATAGAAGCAATTAAATGACTGGTAGACCCTTTTCCATTTGTGCCTCCGACATGAATGGTTGTAAACTTTTTTTCAGGAAAATTCAATTCCTTTGAAAAAGCCACTATATTGGTCAGCTCTTTTTTAAATGCCGTTTTACCTTCTCTCTGATACATCGGTAATTGAGCAAACATCCATGCCAAGGTTTGTTCGTAATTCATGCTACAAAAATAAGAGATTATTTGATTAATGAAAAGGTATAGATGATGGTTCCTTCTTGTATTGACGGTGCCGCTAAATCTGCATTCCATTGCGTTCGTAAAGCCGCTTCTTTGGCCGGTTTTAACAAACAAGGTGCAGAATTCGTAGTTCCTTTAACACCTGCTAATGCAGCAACTACATTTCCATTATTATCNACCTGCACACGAACGACCACCCTCCCTTCTTCTTGACAATCTGGCTGCTCCTTGGGAGTTGAAAGCACTTTTCTACCTGCTAAATTATAATTCATGTTAAAACCATTTGCTGAATTCCCTTGAGATTCAAGCGAAGTCGCATCTCCTTTGTCACTTCCTTTGATTCCTGGATTGTCAATACCTCCTTCTTCATCTGATGACTCGGTTGCAGAGGCTCCCTCTAATAAACTACGCAAAGCATCTTGGGTTGCTTTTGCTACTTTCGGTGGTGTGATTTTTTTCTTCTGAACAATTTCCGCTACCATTGGCTCTTCTTCTTCCGTTTCTTTTTCTACTATAGGAACTTCTTTAACAGTCTCATCCGTAAGAAACGATTCCTTTGGAACTTCTCTTGGAACTTCTTTTGGAACCTCAAAAACCTCATCTTTAACAAGCGCTTTATTTTGAACTAAATTAGACGTTGAATTTTTCTTGTTTTTTTGAACAGGCATTCTATTTCCTACCTCAGAAGAACCAACATTAACTGCCAAACCATATTCTTCAGGTGGATCTANGTATCGCATTCCAAAATTACAAATTACAAAAACGANGAGCAGTAAAATTANAGCGGTAATTATTGCAGATGCNCGTTTATGTTTAACCTCTCTAACCAANATCTTATTTCCCTCCTTTAACTGCTAAAATCATTTTTAGCTTGTGCTTATTTGCNATGTCAATTACGTTCATTACTTTTTCATAGGGCGCTGCTTTGTCTCCTCTGATGATAATTGTTTTCTTTTTATCTACTCCCACTTTTTTTAAAATTTCGCGCTCCAACTGTAAAGAACTTACCTTGGCTTTGTCTATGTAAAACTTGGAGTTACTAGTAATACTGACTGAAATAGAAGTATTGTTTTCTGTTTTTCCTCCAGCCTTTGGCAAAAGCACATCAATAGCACTAACCGTAACCAAGGTTGAAGTAAGCATGAAGAATATCAACAATAAAAAGACAATATCNGTCATTGACGACATATTAAATGAAGGATCCACTTTGTTTCTTCCGCGTAAATTCATACTAAACAGGTTCGTTTAATAAGTCTAAAAAAGCGACAGAAGTTGCCTCCATTTGATATACTATTTTATTTGTTCTTACAACCAGATGATTGTAGGTAACATAGGCTATAATCCCTACGATTAAACCTCCAACAGTTGTANTCATTGCGGTATACAAACCATCNGAAAGCATTTTAATNTCTATTTGCCCCCCNGCATTTGCAATTTCATGAATGGCGACAATCATTCCNATGACCGTCCCCAAAAACCCAATCATGGGAGCTGCCCCAGCGATGGTTGCCAACACACTTACATTTTTTTCCAGCTGATAGACCTCCAGTTTACCTGCCGTCTCGATCGCTGTATTAATGTCTTCTAAAGGCTTCCCAATTCTAGAAATTCCTTTGCCAATTAGNCTTGCCGTAGGAGTATTCGTTCGAATACACAAGGCACTAGCAGTCNCTATTTTTCCATTCGAAATATCGTCTTTGATTTGATTCATAAAGTTCTCATCGATTCTTGAAGCCGATTGAATCGCAAAAAAACGTTCAAAATAAATATACAAAGTAACCCCTAGCAATACAAAAAGGATTCCTATTATTATTTGCCCTCCCAAACCACCATCCATAATTAAACGGTAGATAGAAAGTGTTTTTTCNTGTGAAACAGCCTCCTCTAAAAGTGGGTTATTTTCTTGAAAAAATAAGATCATTTAATTCTCTTTTTAAGTTCTAGTTAATTAACGGACATTCTTTTTTAAAATTGTTTTAATATGAAAAGAACCCATTATATTTCATAAAAAAATGCCATTCTGTGGCTGCACAAAATGACAATTCTTTAAATAATTTATTGGAAGGCTATACGAATTCTCTTATCACTAAGAATGCGGCAGAGCCGACCATAAACCCGATGAATGCCAACCAAGATATTTTTTTCAAATACCAGAAAAAGTCTATTTTTTCCATTCCCATTGCAACTACCCCTGCGGCAGAACCAATGATTAACATGGATCCCCCTGTTCCTGCAGAAAAGGCAATAAAATGCCATAATGGATTGTCTATCGATTCAGAAAACATTCCTAAACTTGCCGCCACCAATGGTACGTTATCAATAACTGCAGAACCCACACCTAATAAAAGCACGACTAAATCAGACACAAGAGTTCCTTCTAATTCTGTCCCTACCAGTGGAATTCCTTGTTTTAAACTGTCCGCAAAATTGAATAAAATTCCTAAAGACTCTAACGCNGCAACTGCCATTAAAATACCTAAGAAAAATAAAATACTCGGCATTTCAATTTTAGACAATGAATGATGGACAGGACTGTNATGCGCATGGGCATCTGATTCTGCACTGTCATAATCTGTCATCGAGAATTTTGCACGACTATAAATTTCAGCAAAGGTAGCGACTACCGCTAAAGACAACATCATCCCAACATAAGGAGGTAAATGCGTTACCGTTTTAAAAACTGGCACAAATAAGATCGCTCCCAATCCTAAATACAACATTCTTGCACTGTGAGGACTTTTATTTTTTACAACCTCGTGTTCATCGAAGTCTATTTCTCCTTTAAAAGAAGGTAAAAAGGTCGCAATAAAGGTAGGAACCAACATGCATAAAAGTGAAGGAATGAATAAATAGATAAACAACATCCCTGTACTTACTTTATCTCCAATCCAAAGCATGGTGGTTGTAACATCTCCAATGGGAGAAAANGCTCCACCTGCATTTGCAGCAATAATGATCAAACCTGCAAACCAAATTCTGTCGTCTCTTTTTTTAACGATTTTCTGNAAAATTGAGATCAATACAATCGTTGCGGTTAAGTTGTCTATAATTGCAGACAAGATAAAAGCCAATATTGAAAACATCCATAAAAGTTTCTTTTTACTTTTAAAATTTACGTACCCTTTAATGGTAGAAAAACCATCAAAATAATCTATNATTTCAACAATGGTCATCGCTCCTAAAAGAAATACTAAAATTTCTGCTGTTTTCCCTAAATGATGTAGCAACGTTTCTTCAACTAAATGTAATTTATCATCATGAGCCATCGCTCCAAAACCATCTACTAAACCATGCTTACTTGCATCAAACCAATTTGTAAAATGATCAACACCAAGGGCAACCAAAGCCCAACAAACCGCCATCATTATTAGGGCTGGAATTAATTTATCTAACTTTAAACTATGCTCTAGAGTAATGGCCAAATACCCCATTACAAATACACTAATAATTACTAATTCCATTTATATTTATGTTTATATCAATTGTTTAAGCGCGATTTCAAACGCTGTTGAACATATTTTTGTCTTAGAAGCATTGGCTTCAAAAGTTCGCTGCAATGCTTTCTGAATCGTACGAGAGGTATCGTCAAAAATTGCTTTGTCTTGCATTGGTAAAACTACTCTACCTTCCATTAAATAAGCAAAAACTCTAGCGATACCGCAATTCGAAATAAAATCAGGAAGCAAACTTAAGTAATTATCGGTATATTCCATAATAGATCCAAAGAAAATTTCTTTGTCTGCAAAAGGAACATTTGCTCCCGGAGAAATTACCTCTAAACCGGCACTGATCATCTGCTGAACCTGCTCCTTAGAAACCAATCTTGATGCGGCTGCAGGAACAAAAATTTCGGCAGGAACACTCCATATTTTTTCATTAATTTCTTCAAAAGGAATCATTTTTTCAGACATCAATTTATTTCCATCTTTCGCTAAGAACAACGCTTTCATTTCCTCTANAGAAAAGCCTTCTTCACAAATCAAACCACCTTCTCTATCGATGATACCAACTACGCTAACTCCAAGTTGTGTAAGGTAATACGCTGCGGCCGCTCCCACATTTCCAAACCCCTGAACTAGGGCTCTTTTCCCAACAATCTCTCCACCGTAAATCGCGTAATAATGTTTCACTGCCTCGGCCACACCGAACCCGGTTAACATATCTGCTACTGTATATTTTTTTGACACATCAGGAGAATATTTGGGATCTTCAATCACTTTAATAACTCCCAAACGCAACTGACCTATTCTATTAATTTTATCGGCTTCGGTGGGTTTAAAATGGCCATTAAATATTCCTTCCTGCGGGTGCCAAACGCCACAATCTTCTGTAATTGGAATTACTTCTTTGTCGGCATCTACATTTAGATCTCCTCCAGTACCATAATAATGTTTCAACAACGGAGTTACCGCTTGATACCATCGCTCTAAAACTGCTTTTTTTCTTGGATCATTTGGATCAAAATTAATTCCTGATTTCGCCCCACCAATTGCAGGTCCAGAAACCGTAAACTTCACCTCCATGGTTTTGGCCAAAGAAAGTACTTCATTTTTATCCAACCCTTTTCTCATTCTTGTACCTCCTCCGGCAGCTCCTCCTCTTAAGGAGTTGATGACCGTCCAGCCTTCGGCTTCAGTTTCTTGATCTTTCCAGTGAAATACAATTTCCGGCTGCTTATTTTCATATATTTTTAATAATTCTTTCATGCTAAAAAATTTTATAAATTAACTTTTTTACTGCTTCTTCAAACAATTGTCGTTTTGTGTTGTAATCCCCATCTGGGGAAAAGCTAAAGTTGATTCATTTTTTAAAATTAAAAATTATGAGTTCCTTAATAGAGGAACAAATTTACTGTAAAAAAGTAATAAATTAAGTGTTTGACAACTGCTTTTCAGGTAAAAAAACTACCCCTGATGAATGGTCTTTTTTTGCTCCAGTTACACTAGACAAACAATTGATACTATCACACAATTTAAGAAACCCTAACAGCGCAAAAATTAATGCTTCTTTATATTCTATCAGTTCTTTTTTAGGAAGTAATATCTCAGTCCCCGAAATCGCTTCTATCCTTTTTATTAAAAAAGAATTGAAAACACCTCCACCTGTAATTAGTACTGAATTATTCTTCTGTATCACCTGGCTAATCTGCACAGCTATGTGCTCGACAAAAGTTCTCAAGACAGATAAAACATCTGTTTCTAAACGATCGATTAAAGGAAACACATGTTCTTTGACCCATTCTAAGCCCAAAGATTTTGGTGGCTTTTCATTATAATAATTCAAAGAATTAAGTTTTTCTAAAAGCAAGGTATTTAAACTTCCTCTNGAAGACAGCGTTCCAGCGTCATCAAATTCAACTCCTAATTGATGAGCATAGGCATTAAGAACAATGTTAACAGGACAAACATCAAAAGCAATTCTTTTTCCTTTTTCGAGATAAGAAATATTAGAAAAACCTCCTAGATTCAAGCAAAAGTCGTAATTCGAGAACAACAATTCGTCTCCAATTGGAACCAATGGAGCACCTTGCCCTCCAAGAAGGACATCTTGGGTTCTAAAATCACAAACAACTTGCTGATTGGTAACATTCGCTATCACTTGTCCATCTCCTACTTGAAGTGTAATCCCTTCCTTTGGCTGATGTAAAATGGTATGCCCGTGTGAGGCTATAAAATCAATCTTCTGTAATTGATTTCTCTTGATAAAATCACAGGCAAGCTCTCCAAGAAAAAAACCATATTGCGTATTTAAAAGCGCCAAATCCTCTGAAGAAAAGTGCATCGCTTTTTGCAAAGTTGATTTCCATTTTTTTGAATACGCAACNGTTTCTGCATGTACAATTTCAAAATAATGAAAATTATTCTCTAGAAACTTCACATACACCAAATCAATTCCATCCAACGAAGTTCCCGACATGATTCCTATTGCAAAAATCTCTTTCGTATTCATATCTGTAAAAATAACAAAAGTTAATTGAATATATGTTATGAAATTAATATCTTTGGGTGATAAAATTGCGAATACAATAAAATAACTGTCTATGGATTTTAGTTTGTCAGAAGAACATATAATGATACGAGATGCTGCAAGAGATTTTGCACATACAGAATTATTGCCCAAGGTCATCGAACGAGACCACAAGCAAGAATTTCCTCAAGAATTGGTAAAAAAAATGGGGGATCTTGGCTTTATGGGCATTATGGTAGATCCAACATATGGAGGAAGCGGAATGGACGCTATTTCGTACGTTCTAGTCATGGAAGAACTCTCTAAAATTGATGCTTCTGCCTCGGTCATCGTATCGGTCAATAACTCGTTAGTTTGTTATGGTTTAGAGGCTTTTGGAAATGAAGCACAAAAACAACAATATTTAACAAAGTTAGCTACCGGTGAATTTGTCGGTGCATTTTGCTTGAGTGAACCTGAAGCAGGTTCAGATGCGACATCACAAGCTACAACTGCAGAAGACAAAGGAGACCACTACCTTATAAATGGTACAAAAAACTGGATCACGAACGGTGGGCGTGCAGATGTATACCTTGTAATCGCTCAAACTGACAGAGAAAAAGGGCATCGTGGAATCAATGCTTTCATTATAGAGAAAGGAACAGAAGGTTTTCATATTGGTCCCAAAGAAGACAAATTGGGAATTCGCGGATCAGATACCCATACCCTCCAATTTAACAATTTAAAAGTACCCAAAGAAAACAGAATTGGTGAGGATGGTTTTGGTTTCAAGTTTGCAATGAAAACACTTTCTGGGGGAAGAATTGGTATTGCTGCACAAGCTCTAGGAATTGCCAGTGGCGCATATGAACTCGCTTTAAAATACTCTAAAGAACGGAAAGCTTTTGGTACTGAAATATGCAACCATCAAGCAATTGCATTCAAATTGGCAGACATGCACACAGAAATTGAAGCTGCCAGAATGCTCGTAATGAAAGCTGCCTGGGANAAAGACCAAGGCAACAATTACGACATGTCCTCTGCGATGGCAAAATTATATGCCTCTAAAGTTGCCATGGAACAAACCGTAGAAGCCGTTCAAATTCACGGAGGAAATGGTTTTGTNAAAGACTACCATGTTGAACGCCTCATGCGCGATGCAAAAATTACNCAAATTTACGAGGGTACTTCAGAAATTCAAAAAATTGTAATTTCTCGTGGAGTTATCAAAGGATAAAACCCTTTTCTTATAATATAACAAACATCCATCTAATCTATAAGGTGGATGTTTTTTTATAACAGGCCCTCAAATTAGGCTGTAGTCCTGAGTTTAAAAAAAACAAATCAAGAACCAACAACAGCTTTAACCCCATGTGCAAGCATACAGATACAGATTACTTAAAGTCAATATCATACAATTGCAACCCAGAAGCAGGAGCAATATTTCGCAAGTAGTGCCGGTCATTATCTTCTTTTAATGAATTCTCAATATCTGATAGAGAACAGGCTCCTTTCCCTAATTCAAACAGCGCTGCCATCATCAATCTAATCTGATATCTTAAAAACCCTTTTCCTTCCACTATTAATATATAGGAGTGTTTGGGGAAAAAGTTTGCTTTTAAAAGATGGTTTTCAACCAACTCACAAGAAGCTATGGTTCTTTTAAAAATTGTTTTTTCCGAAGGTTTTGTACAATATTTATGAAAATAGTGCTGACCCTGAAACAATGCAGCTCCTTTACGCATTAACTCAATATCAAGATTTTCATCAAGATTTACTAAAAAAGGAGCTGCAAAAGGATGGTTTTTCTCTCCGAAAGAAAAATAATAATGATAGGTTTTTACTTTTGGAGCATTGATGATCGCAAAACTTCGATCTACCTGCCGAATAGAAATAGCCCTAAAATCAGGTGAAAAATTAGAGTTTAACGAATCTAGAAAAGAATCCTCTTCGACCAAAGTCTCAACAAATAACTGAATATAATAGGTATTTGCCGACACCTTTGCATCCGTTCTTCCAACACCAATGGTTTTATAATTAGCGCTTTCAAAAACAAAGGACAAGGTTTTATCAACCATATCATGTAAGGTCTTGGCATTGGTTTGTTTTTGCCAACCAGAAAACCGAAAGCCTAAAAATTGCATCTTAATTAGATACGAAAAGGAGTATTTCATAGAGGCAAATATACAATAATTGCGTTTTTTTTCGCAAAA
>JGI26079J46598_1001209_pt1 | contig 10420 bp, 11 predicted proteins | sample SaaInl59LU_5_DNA_FD_46598 | JGI IMG/M metagenome (IMG submission 46598) | reverse complement strand
TCCAAGGCACAAAACTATGTCTAAAAAACAATAAAGTTGTAAAATGGATTATTGAAGTTGCAGCACTTACAAACAAAGAAATAATTGTAATTTCACAATTGNTAAAAAGAATAGTTTTACAAAATTTTGGAGAAGAAAANGCAAAAAATGTATTTGTAAAATCGTCTACAGGTTTTTTTAAAACGGCTAATAATTTACCAAATGGAGCTACTTTAGAGNGCATTAAACTAATTTCTAAAAACGTAAANCCATTACAAGTAAAAGCTGCTGGTGGTGTTAAAGACTACGAAACTGCTTTAAAAATGATTGCNTTAGGTGTAGATAGAATTGGCACATCATCATCAAAAAAAATAATTANCAAACAACCCAATACAAACCCAATAGATTACTAATTTTGAAANACTTTTTTGCACACGAAACTGCTGTTATAGACGCAGATTGCACCATTGGTAAAGACACTAAAATATGGCATTTTAGTCACATAATGTCTCATGCCATAATTGGCGAAAGCTGTAATATTGGGCAAAANGTGGTGGTATCTCCAAAAGTAACTTTGGGNAAAAATGTAAAAGTGCAAAACAATGTTTCTATTTATACAGGCGTTATTTGTNAAGACAATGTTTTTTTAGGNCCTTCTATGGTATTTACGAACGTAATTAATCCACGTAGTGCTATAAAAAGACAAGACCAATATTTAGAAACTATTGTCGAAAAAGGAGCAAGTATTGGTGCTAATGCAACCATTGTTTGTGGTAATAATATTGGAGAATATGCATTTGTAGGTGCTGGAGCAGTTGTTACTAAAGAAGTATTGCCTTATGCTTTGGTGGTCGGCAATCCATCGAAACAAATTGGTTGGGTGAGCCAATATGGGCATAGATTACATTTTAACGAAAATGGTATTGCAACTTGTAAAGAAAGCCAACAAAAATATCAACTAAAAAATAATACAGTTATAAAACTATAGGAGACTAAAAGTATATGTTTCCAATTTTATTACTTCCATCACTCTTTTTTGCAAAAAAAAAGACACTTTGTTTATGATGTTTGTAAAGACTTAGACATTATAGCAATAGAAGTTTAATTTTAAAACAAAAAAACTTTTTTGCAGGTTTTATTTATAGAAGATTTTTGCCAGAAGTATCTAAAATCACTTTTTGAAAAGGAAAAAATATGTCGTTTTTTGTTGCTATATGGGCAGATTTGTTAAAAAGGCACTTAAATATTTAAAATTTTAATAATTTTAAGATAAAATATCATAATATATGATTATATTTGTAATGTGATACTTTTAAAGTGTCACACTTTTTCTTTTTCATAGCAATTTTCCCACTCAATTAATTGAGTGGGTTTTTTTATTTATATACACTTTCTACTTAGAAAATGTTAAAATTGGTTCTATCTAGATGTTTTTATAAAAAGTATGCTAACAAAAGCACATTAAAGCTATGGTAAATTCATAATTATCAAATATCTTTGCAAGCTAATTGTGGTAAAATGAATACAACAGTTATTTCAGACAAGAAAACATCTATGCAAACTATTATTTCAGATTTTAAACAACTTACCAAAGTTGGTCTGTCTTTAAGCGTTGTATTTTCTTCTATTGCAGGATATCTTTTGGCAGTAGAAACCATAAATTATTTTATTCTTTTTTTATTAGCCTTAGGTGGTTTTTTTATGGTGGGTGCTTCTAACGCATTCAATCAAATTATAGAAAAAGATACAGATGCTATTATGCAACGTACAAAAAATAGACCGCTACCAACAGGCAGAATGTCTGTAAATACTGCCCTTTTTGTTGCCATTACATTTACAATTTTAGGCATTTCAATTTTATATAGTATCAACCCAAAATCTGCATTGTTTGGTGCCATATCTATATTTTTATACACAAGTGTATATACACCATTAAAGGCAATAACCCCATTAACTGTTTTTGTTGGTGCAATACCAGGCGCAATCCCTTTTATGTTAGGTTGGGTTGCAGCTACCAACAATTTTGGTATTGAGGCAGGTTTTTTATTTATGATTCAATTTTTTTGGCAATTTCCGCATTTTTGGGCAATTGGTTGGTTACAATATGAAGAGTATAAAAAAGCAGGCTTTAACATGTTGCCAATGGGCAAAAAAGACAAAGGCGCTATCAAACAAATTATATTTTATACNATTATAATGATATTGGTNTCAATAGCACCAGCATTAAAAGTGTCTGGAGATTTTTANATTTATCCAGCAACAGCNGTAATAGTTGCTTTTTTAGGACTAGTAATGTTGTATTATGGGGTAAAATTGTATAAAAGTGAACAAAATATAGACGCAAGAAAATTAATGCTGTCTAGTGTATTATACATAACTGTTGTACAAGTTATTTATGTAGTAGATAAATTTTTACATTAAAAAAATCAGATGGAAGAACAAACATTACAACAAGAATTAACAGTTGCCAGAAAAAAATCTGCAAAACCTATGTTATGGGTTTCTATGATAAGTATGGTAATGTTTTTTGCAGGCTTAACTAGTGCCTATGTAATTAGTATGAAAAGAGATGACTGGGTAACTTTTGATTTACCAGATGCATTTTATATGAGTACTGTACTTATTGTATTAAGTAGTATTACACTTATTTTATCGCAAAGATTTTTAAAACAAGATAAAAGACAAATTTCTTTAGTATTGGTAATTGTAACCCTAATTTTAGGAATTGCTTTTATTTGGCAACAATATTTAGGCTTTAACGAACTTAAAAATGCAGGCTTGTATTTTACAGGCCCAGGCAGTACAGTATCAACATCATTTATAATTGGTATAACGTTAATGCACGTTTTACACCTTATTGCTGGGGTAATTGTACTTTTTATTGTTATTTATAATCATTTTAAATATAAGTATAAACCAAATGATTTACTAGGGTTTGAACTTGGTGCAATCTTTTGGCATTTTGTAGATGTACTATGGATTTATCTATTTTTCTTTTTCTATTTTATTAGGTGATGAAAAATGATTAATTTTGCACAACTATTTTTAATATTCAATTAATAGAAAATTTTTATGGAAGCAAATATTGCTGTACCAACTGACAAAAAAGAAACCTGGGGTGGAGGTGGTGCTAGACCATTTGGCGCTAGCTATGGTAAAATGATGATGTGGTTTTTTATTCTATCTGATGCATTAACCTTTTCTGGTTTTTTAGCAGCTTATGGTTTAACACGTTTTAAGTTTATAGACTCTTGGCCTATTGCAGATGAGGTTTTTACACACGTACCTTTTTTACATGGAGATTACCCAATGATTTACGTTGCAATTATGACCTTTATCTTAATCTTTTCATCTGTAACAATGGTATTGGCGGTAGATGCTGGTCATCAAATGAAAAAAAATAAAGTAGCATGGTATATGTTTGCAACCATTATTGGTGGTATTATTTTCGTAGGTTCACAAGCTTGGGAATGGAATACTTTTATCAACGGAACTTATGGTGCAGTTAAAACTACAGATGGTAAAGTGTTGCAATTCGTAAAAGACGGTAAGCAAATAGCGTTAGCAGACTTTGTTACAGGAGATAGAACAGATGTTTTAGAAACTCATAGCCGAACAAACGGACTTTGGTGGGAAAGTGGAGAAACTGTTTCTACATATTCTGTAGACCAAGTGGTTAATGCCTACAAAGCAAATCCTGCAATACAAGTTAGAACAGAGTTAATCGATTTAGATAAAAAGCAAAAAACAATTCTTTCTAGAGAAAAAGGAGCNGCAGAATTAGCCAAAGCAAAATTAGTTGTAGAAGGTGCTAATTTAGAAGTAAACGAATATGGTAANACCATTTTTGCAGATTTCTTTTTCTTNATCACAGGTTTTCACGGTTTTCACGTACTTTCTGGTATTGTAATTAATATTATTATATTTTTTAATGTAATTTTAGGTACTTACGAAAGAAGAGGCCATTACGAAATGGTAGAAAAGGTTGGTTTATATTGGCACTTTGTAGATTTAGTTTGGGTATTTGTATTTACCTTCTTCTACTTAGTATAAAAGAAATTCATATGAAATTTCATGGTTTCCTATAAAATGACTTTCCTGTAAAACCAGGAATCAATAAAAAACAGTAAAAATGGCACACGCACAAGAATCAAATACAAAAAGAATCTGGATAGTCTTCGGTATTCTTTCTATAATAACTTTAGTAGAGGTTTACTTAGGTATTATTAAACCAGAAGCATTACACTTACATGGTCCAGGTACAAGCTGGTTAAATTGGATTTTTATCATATTAACTTTAGCAAAAGCATATGGTATTGCATGGGTGTTTATGCACTTAGAAGGAGAAAAAAAATGGTTTAGACGTTCAATTGTTTGGTCAGCCGTTTTTCTAATCATCTACCTTGTAACCTTATTGTTAATAGAAGGAGGTTATTTATACGACACATTATCACCACTTGTAAACTGGTAAGATATATTTAAAAAGGTGGTTTTAACCACTTTTTTTTTTGGATTTAATTTGTTAAAAATAGGTTAAAATACATTTATAAATATGAAATTTATTAGTAAAAAAAGAATAGTACTATTCTTGTTATTTATTTTTCCGTTGTTGTTTTACCTAGTATTATCTTCAGGTATTAATAACTTTGCAAAATTACCTATTGTAACCAAAAATATTACAGATATCGCTTTAATAGACAGTAGTAAAAAAGTGCAATTTAAAAATAATATCTCTGTAGTTTGTTTTTTAGGTGATGATATCAGCAATATAAAAGGGGGTGTATTTAATTTAAATCAAAAAATATATAAACCTTTTTACGGTTTTAAAAACTTTCAAGTAATTGCTATTTATCCTAAAGATAAAGAAGCAGAGGTACAACAACTCAAAAAAGAAGTTGGTGCATTTACAAACATGATAAAATGGAAGTTTGTAGCAAGCTCAGAGGAAGAAATTATCGCATTATACGAAAGTTTTAANATTAATGAAAGCTTACATAATTTACAAGCANCTAAAGCATTTATAGTAGANAAAGAAGTAAATTTAAGAGGTAGAACAGATGATAAAGACCAAAAAGACGGTTTGCTTTTTGGATATGATATGAATTCTGTAGCTATTTTAAAAGATAAAATGAAAGATGATGTTAAAGTACTCTTAGCAGAGTATAGATTGGCATTAAAAAAGAATGATGCAGATAGACAAATATAACGTTAAATGAAAAAAAAATATTCTTACGTAGGTATTGCGTTTATTATTCTTTTGTTTGGTATTTACACAATACCAAAAGTTGTAGATCGTTTTAAAAATTCTAATGATTTGGTAACATTTAATAAAGTACCAGATTTTGAATTTGTAAATCAAGAAGGTAAAACAATAAGCAACAAAACTTATTTTGGTAAAGTATATGTTGTTGAGTTTTTTTTTGCAACCTGTCCAACTATTTGTCCAATAATGAATCAGAAAATGTTAACCATTCAAGATGATTTTTTTGGCAATCCAAATTTTGGAATCGCTTCTATTTCTATAACACCAGAAATAGACACACCAAAAGCCTTAAAAGAGTATGCAAAAAACAACGCAATTACCCATAAAAACTGGCATTTACTAACAGGTAAAAGTGATGATGTAGTTTATGAATTGTCTAACAAAGGCTTTAAATTGTACGCAGGTAAAGGTGATAAAACACATGGTGGTTTTGAGCATTCTGGCCTATTTGCTTTGGTAGATAAAAAGGGTTACATAAGATCTAGAAGAGACCAGTTTGGCAATCCAATAATGTACTACAGAGCCTTAGAAGAACAAGGTTTTCCAGATCAAATAAAAGAATTAAAAGAAGACATAAAAATTTTATTAGATGAGTAATACCGAGAAAAATTCAGAACAANTTTTAGCGCAAGAAAAAAANTATAAAAAAATAATTACAGCACTTTCTATAGTAATTCCACTAGCAGTTGCAGGTTTGTTTGGTATAAATTTAAGAAAGTTAGGTTTTAATGTAGAACCACTAACTTTTTTACCGCCNATTTATGCAACAATAAATGGTCTTACAGCAGTTTTATTAATTGCTGCAGTTGTGGCTATAAAAAAGGGAAATAGAAAATTACACGAACAATTAAATACAACAGCTATTGCTTGTTCTTTANTGTTCTTAGTAATGTANATAGCTTACCATATGACTTCAGACTCAACAACCTTTGGTGGGCAAGGGATTGTTAAATATGTGTATTATTTTATATTGATTACTCATATTATATTATCTGTAATAGTTATACCTTTTGTTTTAATAACCTATATGAGAGCAAAATTGGGTAAGTTTCCAGCACATAAAAAAATAGCTAAAAAAACTTTTCCAATATGGTTGTATGTAGCTGTAACAGGTGTTGTAGTTTATATAATGATTTCTCCTTACTATGCTTAAAAAGAAACTAATTTTAGGGTTATTTTTTATAGTACTTTCTTCAAAGACTACTTTTTCTCAATGTGCCATGTGCAAGGCAGTAGTAGAAAATGGAGATGTTTCTATGGCAGAAGGAGTTAATAATGGTATTACGTATTTAATGGTATTTCCTTATTTATTAATTGGCGTTTTGTTCTATTCAATTTACAGATATAATAAGAAAGTTAAAAATTAACATTTTAATAAGGTCAAAAAGACTGTAACAAATTTTAGTTTTGGTCGTCTTATAAAAACGAACAAAGGTAAAAGTCTTCATTTTTTTGATTAAAAATGAGCTGTTTTTATAGTGCTAAGTAATTTTCTTTTGTTGATATAACAGTAAAAAACATCAACCAAAACAATATAAAAATTAAATATTTTGAAAACCAAACTTCTTTTATTTGTAGCATTTATTACATCAATTGCTACTTATTCTCAAAAACAATGGACTCTAAAAGAATGTGTAGATGAAGCTTTAAAAAAGAACATTACTATACAGCAGAACAAGTTAAGTTTAGAATTAGCAAAAAAAAATGTAGCCATTACAAAAGGTAATTTCTTACCAAATTTAAATGGTAACACAGGTGGTAACTTTAACTTTGGTACTGGTTTTGACCCTGTATCTCAAGATAGGGTAAACACTAGTTTTTTCGGAGGATCTATGAATTTGAGTTCTGGTATTACCCTTTTTAACGGTTTTAGAAATACAAACACATACAAACAAGCACAGTTGGGTGTAGAAACAAGTTTGTACGATTTAAAACAAATAGAAAACGATATTTCTTTAAGAGTTTTAAACACCTATTTAAACGTATTATTTGCAAAAGAAAACCTAGAAGTAGCTAAAATACAAGCAGAAATTAGTAAAAAGCAAATAGAAGCAGCAGATGCCAGGTTTAAAGCAGGTGCCATTGCAAAAGGAGATTTATTAAATTTCCAATCTACAGCAGCAAACGACTTGCAAAATGTGGTAGCGCAAGAAAATGCATTNGAATTAGCTTTGTTAAATTTAGCACAATTATTACAAGAACCCGCAGAAAATTTTGATGTAGCTCCTATTGAAGTTGCTAAGCCTTCTGCAAACTTNTTGTATACAAACTCTTCTGTGGTTTATCAAAAATCTTTAACNNCTATGCCACAAATTGCNAGAGCNAANTTAGANATAGAAAATNCAGATTTTAATATAGAAATTGCAAAAAGTAGTTTTTACCCAACTTTANCAGCATCTGCAGGTTTATCTACCAATTATGGTTTTAATTTAAACTTACCAAATGGCGCTAGTAATNCAGATTTTGGTTCTCAGTTAGAAGATAATTTTGGTTATGGTTTTGGTTTTAATCTTAGCATCCCCATCTTTAATCGTTTTCAAACAAAAAACAGAGTTGCACAGTCTTATATAAATAAAGAGATTTCAGAAACTAGATTAGAAAACCAAAAGTTACAATTAAAACAAACTATAGAACAAGCTTTTTTAGATGTTAAAACCGCTTTAAAAACCTATGAAGCAGCAAAAATATCTTTAGAAGCACAAAATGAGGCTTTTAAAAATGCACAAGAACGTTACAATTATGGAGCCATGACGTTGTTTGATTTTGACTTGGTAAGAACACGCTTAGTAAATGCAGAGGCTGCAATGATACGTTCTAAGTACGATTATGTATTTAAAACAAAAGTATTACAGTTTTATTCTGGTGAGTTGGTATTCGACTAAAAAAAGCATTTATAAATAAAGAGGCTGTTTTATTGAATTTTAGACAGCCTCTTTCTTTTTTGGGAAATAGTATCTTTGTAAAAAATTATATTTTGGCAATTATTTTAAACATAGAAACCGCTACAAAAAACTGTTCTGTAAGTATCGCAGAAAACGGAGCTATTATCGCAATTCAGGAATTGAATAATGGTAATTACTCTCATGCAGAAGTTTTACATCCTTTTATAAATGATATTTTAAAAGAAGCCAATATAGATTCAACTTCAATAGACGCCATAGCCGTAAGTAAAGGTCCTGGTTCTTATACAGGCTTAAGAATTGGAGTTTCTGCTGCAAAAGGGCTTTGTTTTGCCTTAAACAAGCCGTTAATTTCTATTGATACATTAACTTCTTTATCTCATGCAATAACTATAGAGCGTGGTTTTATGGTACCTCTTTTAGATGCAAGAAGAATGGAGGTATATGCAGCTGTTTTTAATCACCAAAACCAGAAAGTTAGAGATACAAAAGCAGAAATCATAGAAGATACTTCATTTTTAGAATATTTAAAAGATCACAAAGTTTATTTTTTAGGTGATGGCGCTGCAAAATGCAAACCTATAATTACTCATAAAAATGCTNTTTTTNTAGANGATAAATTTCCATCTGCCAAAGAAATGGCACAGTTGTCTTTTTTTAAGTACAATAAAAGCGACTTTGAAGATGTCGCTTATTTTGAACCCTTTTATTTAAAAGACTTTGTGGTTGTGCCAGAAAAAAAGAAAAAACCTATTTTTTAGATTGTATATTTTATTTACTTTTTTTGAGATTCTTTAAATTGAGTGGTTATTGAATTACTCTTTCCTTGTACAAATGACTACCAACGTTGACTGTATGGTTAGTGGCGTGTTAAAATACTAAAACTTTCGATAAGTAATAAACTTTATAAAAAGAACTTAGCTTAAAGACTTGCTCTTTGTAGCCATTAATTATACAGATTGTTGGTAGCCGTTTTTTTTTTCAAATGTTCAATCTTATAAATTATAACCAATCGAAAGCATAAAAATTCTTGGTAATATAAATGTTTTTGTGTCTGAAATTAAATAGTCAGTAAAACTATTACTTTGTTTAAATTTAGTATTGAATATATTTTGTGTTATAATTTTATATGACCAAGCACTGTCTTCTTTTTTATAAGACAATGTTCCGTTCGCAATTTCGTATATGTTTTTTTGTCTTAATGTTTCATTTTGATAGTTGTTTTGTTGGTAATTAAAATTAAATACAAACCCTTTTAGAAAAGCATAATCTATACTTACAAAAGGTTCTAAAGTTACAAATTTAGAATTATTGTTGCTAGAAATAAATTTTCCTATTTCACTTTTTAAACCTATTTCTACAGTTGGAAAATTATCAAATAAGGTTTCAAGACCAATTTCATAATTATTGCTATTATTTTTATTAATTTGAATACTATTGTTTATTTCTTGTGTATATTTAGAGTTATTAAATCCAACTTCAAATTTGTATTTTAATTTTTTAATACGTTTCTCTAATCTTATATTTCCATTAATGCTCTCTGAGGGATTATCAAATAATTTGACAGTTAAAAATTGATTGATGTTATCAAAGTCCACTACATTTCTAATCCCTCTAATTTGTTTTGTATAATTTAAACTTGCATTTAATAAAACACCTCTGTATAAACTAAATTTTCTATAATAAATTTTTGCATTATGAAATAAATTATTTTCTAGATTTTCATTTCCTTTAAAAACTGAATTATAAGATTGTAAATAAAACCGATTTGCAAATTTACTAGCATCAGAAAAAGAAGTTTTTAGATTATAATTGAACTGTATTTTTTTAGATTTTGTAAATTCTATTTTGGCTAAAAAATCTGGTAAAATTACCCATTTGTTTTTTGATAGGTTGGTTTGTTTGTTGATTTTCCAATTATAATTATGTGCGTAAAAACCTTGTTTAAATGTGAAAATACCTGCTCTAAATTTATAATGCATACCTAAAAATAAATCATTTAAGCTAAAATTTAAGTCGTTTCCAAATTCGTTAATAGAAAAATTATTGATATTCCCATTATCTAATTCTTGGTTATCCTTTGTCAAAAAACTTTCATTTAAAAACTTATTACCAAAGGTTGTATAAATATGATTGTTATTATTTACTTCCCAAAAATGTTTAAAAACAGCATCTATATTTTGTTTTTTGGTGTTTCTTATTTGATTTATTTTATAGATTTCCTGTTCTTTTTCTATTGGAATTAAGTTATTGAAAATAGTATCTTTTGTTTGCCAAA
>JGI26079J46598_1001191_pt1 | contig 10488 bp, 12 predicted proteins | sample SaaInl59LU_5_DNA_FD_46598 | JGI IMG/M metagenome (IMG submission 46598) | reverse complement strand
GCAATCATGGCTGGTGTATTTGTTATCGAAACTTTGAGTGTTGCAATTCAGGTTATCTCATTTAAAACAAGAGGGAAAAGAGTTTTTTTAATGGCGCCAATCCATCATCACTACGAATTAAAAGGCTGGCCAGAACCAAAAATTATTGTACGTTTTTGGATTATTACGCTTGTGTTAATTTTAATTGCATTGGCAACATTAAAACTTAGATAAAATTATCAATGAAATCCCTGATTTATGGCTATGGCATTACAGGCAAATCTTTTGAAAGATATTTGAAAGTAAAAAATATTGAATATGATATTTATGACAAATCACTTGATTCAGAGATTTTAAAACTGGAGTCCTATAAAACCATATATTGCAGCCCTGGTATTGACAGGGAGACATTCAAACTTCTTAAATCTGCAGCAGAAGTGCTGACCGATTTAGATATCTTTCTTCAAGAAGACAGATCAATTAAAATTGGAGTTACTGGAACAAATAGAAAAAGCACTACTTGCTCACACCTTCATCAAATTTTTGAAAAGCATTCCAAGGTTAACTTAATTGGAAATATTGGAAATCCAATGTTAGACCATATCAATAATGGCTCCAAGTATTCAATAATAGAACTTTCAAGTTTNCAGCTTGATAAGGCAAATAAGCCTGATTTAGATTTCGGTATTTTATTGAATATTACTCCTGATCACCTGGATTATCATGAGACATTTGAAAATTATAAGAAAGCAAAGCAAAAAATACTTAATGCAAAAAANGTTTCATATGAAAGTGATCCTTTTCAACTATATCAATGGATCACAGGAAAGAATCCAAAACATCAAGAACTTAAAGATTTGCCATTTAGATTTCAAAAAATAACTAATTCAATTATTAATGACTCTAAGTCCACAAATTCAAACTCATTAAACTATGCAGTGGATAAAGCTAACAAGAACTTTGGAATGAATCAATATCATCTTCTCTTATGTGGGAGCCCAAAAAAAGAGCAGTTTAAAAATCTAGCTATAGATGGNCCTGAGAGTATTTTGATATTTGGAGCTCATAAAAATGAAATAATAAAATGTGTCTCTCACCCCAAAATACATATCCTTAATGATTTAAAAGAAGCCCTCCAATTCATAAGAAATATATCTATAGATTCAAATATTTTATTCTCACCTGGCTACCCAAGTGGAAAGGATTATAAAAATTTTGAAGACCGGGGTAATAGTTTTAATTTGCTCGTAACTAAATTATTTAATGAATCATAAAGTTAACAATCTTCTTATATTAATACCTTTTATAGCATTAATGGCAATAGGAATCACTATGGTTTCATCAGCTAGCATTTATTTTGCAGATGAAAATTATGGAAACCCATTTCACTTTGCATCAAGACAGATGCTATTTATTTCAATNGGACTAATATCAATGATATTTTTTTCTGTTATACCATCAGATTTTTTATTTAAATCTGATTGGGTTTTCATGCTTATTAGCATCATTCTATTATTTGTAATGTTTCTTCCAGAAGTTGGAACGACTGTGAATGGAAGTACTAGATGGATTAGAGCTGGGCCTATAAATATTCAGCCATCAGAAATATGTAAATTTAGTTTAATTTTATATATTTCGGGATATTCGGTTAGACGTATGTCTGAGATAGATACATTAAGAAGCTTCTTAAAACCTTTATTCCTATTATTTATAATCGCTTTGTTGATTATGAGTCAACCAGATTTAGGGTCAACTGCAATCATATGTTTATTAGTGGTGGCTATTCTTTTTTATGCTGGGATTTCATTTTTCCAATTTAGTCTTCTGTCGGTATTAATTGCCTTGCTTGGATACTTGGCTGTTTATAACTCCCCATGGAGGATTGCTAGAGTTATGGCATTTACAGANCCATTTGCTCCAGAAGTTGTAAATAATGCTGGTTGGCAGCTCTCGAATTCATTAATTGGAATAGGGCAAGGTGGGTGGTTTGGTCTCGGGATAGGCAATAGCTTCCAAAAAAACTTTTTTCTTCCAGAAGCTCATACAGATTTTATTTTTGCGATTATTGTCGAAGAATTGGGCGTTATTGGGGGATTATTNTTATTATTTCTGTTCGTAATATTATTTATTGGTATCTTAAAAATAACTATAGATTCNTTAAAAAAAGGAAGGCTATTTCAAGGATATGTTTCTTTTGGTATTTTTGTTTTGATAGCTGTGCAGGCCTTATTTAATATAGCCGTAAATATAGGGCTGCTTCCTACAAAAGGTTTAACTTTNCCATTTATAAGCTATGGGGGAACTAGTATTATCATAATGATGTCTTTGGTAGCCATAGTTCTTAGAATTAACAATGAAAACAAATTAATATAGGTATATGAAAATTTTAGTTTCCGCAGCAAAAACAGGAGGGCATATTTTTCCAGCAATAGCAGTTGCTGATGAGTTCATAAAAAGCGGTCATGATGTAGTTTTTCTGGGAGGTGGAGAAAAGATAGAAAGAGACGCTGTTAGTGGTAAAGANTTCAATTATCAGACTATAAAAATGAATGGATTTAGAGGGAAGAATACAGTCTTAAAAATTAAATCACTTATTCTAATACCACTTGGAATTATAAATGTGATCAATTTAATACGAAAAGAAAAAATAGATGCAATGATAGGTTTTGGTGGCTTTATAACTGTACCCCCAGCAATAGCATTTAAGATTATGATGAAGCCTATTTTCACCCATGAACAAAATTCTATCCAAGGCTCGGCCAATAAAATGCTTTCAAAGCATTCTACGTTTAATTTTTTAGGCTTCCCTATAAAAAATAATTTAAAAAATAATATCTTTAGTGGAAACCCAATTAGGAATGTATTTTCCAAAAAACCAGCACAAGATATTAATTCGAGTAATGATATTAATATATATGTGACCGGGGGTAGTCAGGGTGCAGAATATTTAAATAAGAATCTTCCAATAGTTTTTGGTCAAATTAATTGCAAGATAAATATTAAACATCAATGTGGAGTTGGAAAATTATCTGATGTTAAAACCTTATATCTAGAAGCAAATATCGATGCGGAGGTTCAAGAGTTTTATAAAAATCCTCAGTCTTTGATTGAATGGTCGGATTTTGTTATTACAAGGTCTGGTGCCTTGAGCATTTCTGAAATATCATCTATGGGAAGAGGTATGGTGATGGTCCCTTTGCCATCATCAATAGATAACCATCAATTTTATAATGCTAAGTACATTGAAAATATTGGTATGGGCATAGTTCATAGCCAAGAAAATGGGCTAAGTGATTTAGAAATTAAATTATCGCAAGTTATTGATAAAAAAATTTATAATGATTGGAAATCAAAGACTAATTTAGAACACTTAAATGCTGCATCTTTTATATCCTCGAAAATAATAGAATATTTAAGTAAGTAATATGAATTTTAAAAAAATTAAGCACATTCATTTCATTGGCATTGGGGGGTCAGGGATGATAGGTATTGCCAGAGTGCTTTTAAAAAAAGGATACAAGATATCTGGATCAGATATCAACAATACAACCGAATTAAAAAAACTTAAAAAAAGTGGCGCTAAAGTATATATTGGACACAGGCACTCTAATATAAATAATGCCAACCTCATTGTTGTTTCATCGGCAATAGACCTAAAGAACCCTGAGATTATTGAAGCTAAGAAAAACTCAATCACAATAATACCAAGGGCTGAAATGCTTGGAAGCTTGATGAAAGGTTATGAGAGTATAGCTATTGCTGGAAGTCATGGAAAAACAACAACAACTAGTATGATTGCTAAAATATTTACGGTCGCAATGCAAAGCCCTACGTATGTTGTTGGAGGCAAAGTCTTGAGTACTGATGAAAACTCAGATCTTGGTGAGGGAAAGCATTTAATAGCTGAGGCTGATGAGAGCGATGGTTCATTTATCCATCTCCAGCCAGATGTAGCAGTTTTAACTAATATTGATGATGACCATCTGGTTCATTATGATAATAATTTTGAGAACCTACTAAGTTCATTTGTAAGGTTTTCAGAAAACGTTCCCTTTTATGGATATCTGATTATTAATACTGATGATAAAAATATTAAGAAAATTTCAAAACGAATATCGAGAAAACAGATTTCTTTTGGTAAATCTAGTCACGCAAATTATCAAATCCAAGATCCTTCTTATAATAATGGCTGGCAATTTTTTAAAATTAAAAAAAATGAAAAAATTTATAAATTTAAAATACAACTCCCAGGTGTTCATAATGTTTATAATGCAGCTGCAGCAATTGCTGTTTCGATGGAGGAAGGAATCCCGCTTAAAGCTATTAAAGAAGGTATTGCAAAATTCAGCGGAGTTGGAAGGCGATATGAAAAACATGAAATTTATATAAAGCCATCCTATAAAGTGCTTATAGATGATTATGGACATCATCCTATTGAAGTTCTATCCACAATAAAAGCATATAAAGAAGAATTTCCAAAAAGCAGATCATTGATGATTTTTCAACCACATAGGTTCTCTAGAACAGCCCAGCTATTCGATGATTTTATAAAGGTTCTCAAAAAGGTTGATTCTGTGGTTCTGTTAGATATTTATGCTGCAAGTGAAAAGCCAATCAAGGGTATTGATTCAAGAACAATCGTTGAAACGTTAAAACAGCAAGGTCATAAAGATGTGACCTATCTTAAAAACCATAATGATATTAATGCCCTAATTAAACAAAGAAGAGATGATTTTGATATTTTAATTACTCAAGGCGCCGGAAGTGTATCAATTGTCTGTAATTCAATAATAGGTAAATGGAAAGTATAAATAAAATTGCAGTGCTTTATGGGGGTTCATCTGGGGAAAGAGAGGTCTCCATAGAGAGCGGTAAAAGAGTTCACGACGCAATTATTGAACTTGGCTATGAGTCTAAAAAGTTTGATATCAATGACATTGATGATTTGCATGCTCTTATTAATTTTGACTTTATTTTCATTGCTCTTCATGGAGAAGAGGGAGAAAGTGGCGCATTACAGAAAAGGCTTGAATCAATTGGAATTCCATATACAGGCTCTAATGCAGAATCTTGTTCTTATAGCTGGAACAAATCAATTAGCAAAAATTTAATTAGAAAAAATGGAATGAAAACACCTGACTCAATCCAAATAAATAATTCTTTAAGTTTTAAAAGAAGTTATGAAGATATTCCCTTTGATCATTTTTTTATTAAACCTTCCATGGATGGTTCAAGTGTTAATATTTTTGAGATCAAGAATAAAGATGAATATAAAGAAACCATAGAAAAATTAAATACTCTTAACGGACCATTTATTCTTGAGGAAGCAATTAAATTCAAAGAATATACTGTAACAATTATTGGGGATCTAGTTTTGCCTCCTATAGAGATCAAAACTGTAAATAGTTTTTATGACTATGATGCTAAATACATATCCAATGATACTGATTTGGTTGAGGCAAATTATGGTGATGAGTGGGTTAATAATATTAAAAACTTTGCTAAAAATTCCTACCAAGCTTTAGGGTGCTCAGGATGGGCTAGAGTTGATATTCTTGAGAATAGCGATGGAGACTTTTATTTTTTAGAATTAAATTCTAGTCCTGGAATGACNTCACATAGCTGTGTTCCTAAATCAGGTGAGTTTATGGGCTTGAGTTATAATGAAGTTGTGCAAAAGATAATAGATGCATCAATTGCTTAAATATTTCTTAGCTATTTATTTTCTTATAGGATTTAATATTTATATAAATGCTGATGATTTAGTTTTTGATATTAATTACGAATCAGGAATGCAATTAGATTCACAAAANTTTTTTAATGAAAGCCTATCCTTGGTTATTTCTAAAAAAGAATTAAGATTGTTGCTTGAAGAACAAGACTGGATTGCTAGTTATACAATCAGATCTCTTCCATTTTCAAAAAAAGTTCACATCTCTATATCTAATAGGATCCCAATTTTTATTCTTAACGATAGATATTATGTTGACAAGGATCTTAAAAAATTTAAATTTGATTTTACAAATACTTCTTTGATTAAAATTAATGGAGATATAAAAGATCTTGATAATATTCTATTGCTAATAGATCTCTTCTCTGCATATAAAGAAACAAATTTTGCACTTATTTCTATTAACTTTAATCATGTAAGAGGGTGGCTTATAAATACAGACAGTTCAGTAATAAAACTAGGTAAAAAAATAGACAGCATAAAGATTAAAAACACAAAAGATACATTGAATTACTTGTATGAGAAAAGAAAAATACCTAAGATAATAGATCTTAGATACAAAGATGGAGTGGCTCTAAAACATGGCTAATAATACAAAAAATTCTAATATGGTTGTTGGCCTCGATATAGGTACATCAAAGGTTGTTTGTATTGTTGGTAAATACAATGAATCTAACAAGTTAGAGATTATCTCTTTAGGATCCTATCCATCAAGTGGCTTGAAGAAAGGTGTAGTAGTCAATATAGATGCCACAACAGATGCTATAAAGAAAGCAGTTGAACAGGCTCAATCAATGATCGAAGAAAAAATAAATTCTGTATATGTGGGCATAGCTGGAAATCATATAAAGAGCTTAAATTCACAGGGTGCTGTCGGTATTAAAGATAAAGAGGTGACACCTTTTGATATTGATCGAGTTATTGACTCAGCTCAGGCAGTATCAATCCCATCAGATCAAAATGTATTGCATGTTCTTCCCCAAGAGTATGTTATTGATAACCAAGAGGTAAGTCTTGATCCTCTAGGAATGGCTGGCGTAAGACTAGAGGCAAGGTTCACTTGGTTACTTGTGCTAACAGTGCCATAAAAAATATTGAAAAATGCATAAAAAATTGCGGTTTAGCTGTTGATGGATTTGTTCTAGAGCAATTAGCAAGCTCACATTCCATTTTATCTGAAGATGAAAAGGAACTAGGTGTTTGCTTAGTAGATATCGGCGGAGGGACAACTGACATAGCAATTTTTAATTCAGGCTCAATAGTCTTCACAGGAGTTATACCTATTGCAGGAGATCAAGTAACTAGTGATATTGCTCAGGCATTAAGAACACCGACACCGCAAGCAGAAGAGATCAAGCAAAAACACGGGTGTGCTGTTGCAGAATTTACAAAAGAAGATGAAAGTATCGAAGTTCCAGGAGTCGGCGGCAGGCCAACAAGAGAACTATCTAGAACATCCTTGGCTGATATTGTTCAACCTCGATATACAGAATTATTTGAGTTAGTAAAAGCCGAGATTACTAGAAATGGATTTGAGGACAAAATCTCAGCTGGAGTTGTCTTCACTGGCGGAACATCAAAGATGGAGGGGGTCGTTGAATTGGCTGAATCAATTTTTCAGACGTCCGTAAGATTAGGAATTCCTAATAAGTTCTCTGGAATGGAAAGTATTCTTCAAAATCCAATATATGCTACATCAATTGGTCTTGTTGACCATGGCTACAAACAAATGAGCGATGGCCTTATAGCTGAACAGGGCCAAAGCTGGTTAACTAAACTTTTAAAAATAGTTAAAAGTGAGTATTGATAACTAAAATTAATTGCTTTAGAATGCATTTTCCTTGGTTTGGGCTAATTAAAGCTTAAATCTATAACCAAAAGGCAAATAATGAATAAATACGAAGCGGTCATAATATTAAACCCAAACCTATCAACTAAAGTTGATGACTTTCTAAAAGATTTTGATAAATTACTAAAAGATAATTCATTTAGTATTGTTAAGACAGAAGATATCGGAAGAAGGCAATTAGCTTACTCAATTAATAACCATAACAAAGGGCATTACATTATTTTTAATCTTGAAGGTGATCCATCAAAACTTCTTGAAATTGAAACAAAAATTAAATATAACGAATCAATAATTCGTCATTTATTTTTAGTTGTGAAAGAGCATTCAAGCGAAGACTCAAGTTTGTTCACAGAATCTAAGAATAAGAAACCTGAGACTATAAACGAAGATGTAAAAGTTGAATCTAAAGAAATAAAAGCTGATGAGTCAGCTAAGACAAAGGGGGAAGTGTAATATGAGTAAATATGATTTACCCAAGAATTTTGACTATAAAAATACTGATGCTTTAAGACCATTTATTACTGAAACTGGAAAAATTATACCAGCTAGAGTGACTGGCGTTTCTGCTTCGAACCAAAGAAAAGTTACCAAATCAATTAAGATTGCTAGATTCTTAGCACTTTTACCATACACGGACATGCACCAGTAAGATTATGAAAATTATACTATTAGATAAGATACAAAGATTAGGTGAAATTGGAGATGTTGTTGAGGTTAACTCTGGTTATGCTAGAAACTTCTTAATACCCCAAAAAAAGGCTGCTTTTGCAAGTGGTAAAAATATTGCTGAAGTAGAAGCAAGAAAAGATGAGCTAGCTGCAGCATCTGCAGATCAACTAACTAGAGCTCAAGCTAGATCAGAAGAAATTCAGGGTTCTGTTTGTGAGATTGCTGTGCCAGTCACTGAAGAAGGTGCATTATATGGTTCTGTTGGTACTAGAGAGATAGCTGAAGCATTCCTAGCAGTAAATGTTGAAATTGATAAAAGTGAAGTTCAACTACCTGACGGACCTATTAAAGAAACTGGTGAGCACATTATTACTATTAGCGTTCATCCAGAAGTTTCAGCTGAAGTAACTGTAAAAGTATTAGCTGAGTAGTTGTATATTTTAAAATATGATGTAAAAATCATATTCCAATGTCTGACTCATTAATAAATCAAAACGAACAAGCTAGAGAAGCAGAAAGAGCTGTCTTGGGTGGCCTCATGCTTGAAACCCATAGATTTGATACAGTAATCCAAGTCATCAAAGATAATGATTTTGATGGAAAAGATCATCAAATTATTTTCCAATCAATGGCAGAGTTGATTGAAGAAAATAAGCCATTAGACCCATTAACAGTTTCAGAGAAATTAGATAATAAAAATTCTTTAAATAAAGTTGGTGGTAAAGACTATCTAATAGAGTTAGCAACAACCACTCCATCTGCTGCTAATTTAGAAGCCTATGCTGAAATAATAAGACAGAGATCCATCACCAGAAAGCTGATTAAGACTAATTCAGAAATTTCAGAACTTATTAATAACCCACAAGGGCAAGATGGTTTAGCGCTTTTGGATAAAGCTGAGAGCATGATTTTTGCTTTAAATGATGAGTCATCTCAAGATAATGACACCATGGAGTCAATGAAATCACTTATTCCAAAGACCATGGATAGGCTTCATGAGTTATCAGAAAAGAAAGGTGGGCTGATTGGATCCTCAACTGGCTTTAAAGATTTAGATACAAAACTTCAAGGCATTCAGAATGGAGATTTAATTGTTGTTGCGGGAAGGCCTAGTATGGGTAAAACATCTTTAGCTATGAATTTAGCTGAAAATGTTTTAGTGGATAGGGATACAAAAGGCGCTGTTTTAATTTTTAGTTTGGAAATGCCGGGAGAGTCACTTACCACAAGAATGCTTTCAGGTATGTGTAAGTTAAATCAGCAAAATGTAAGATCTGGCCAGCTTAAAGACAATGAATTAAAACTTTTACTTCAAGAAGGGGAAAGGTTAAAGAACCTTCCGCTTTGGATTGATGATAGCTCTTTACTGTCGCCCATGGAGTTGAGAGCAAAAGCCAGGAGGCTTGCAAGACAAGAAGAGCATGGTCTTTCCTTGATTGTTGTTGACTATCTTCAGCTAATGCAACTTCCGACATCCTCAGAAAATAGGGTCAATCAAATATCAGAAATATCTAGATCATTAAAATCTTTAGCTAAAGAGCTGCAGGTACCCGTTATAGCACTTTCACAGCTCAATAGGGCCGTAGAACAAAGACCCAACAAAAGGCCAATCATGGCAGACCTAAGAGATTCTGGAGCTATTGAGCAGGATGCAGATGTAATCTTATTTATATATAGAGATGAGGTTTATAATGAAGATTCTGATCAGGGAAATAAAGCTGAGATAATTATTGGCAAACAAAGGAATGGTCCTATTGGTACGGTCAACCTGACCTTCCTAAAGGAATATACTCGTTTTGAGAATTTTGCTAATGATGGATATTCAGACGACTACTCTAGTAATTTCTAATGACTAGGGCTACCTCAGAGCTCATAATAGAACCTGCAATTGTAAGAAAAAATATTTCTTATTTAAAAGCAAAATTAGATGATTCTTCAAAATTTATGGCAATTATTAAGTCTGATTCTTATGGCCATATCCTTTCAAATATAGTCAGAGATATTGATGATATTGTAGATGGTTATGGTGTTGTTAGGCTTGAAGAAGCTATAACTATAAGAAAAATTTCTTCTAAGAAGATTTTACTGATGCAAGGCGTCTATTCACAATCTGATTTTAAAGAGGCTAGAGATAATTCTTTGGATTTGGTAATCCATAACAGCCTTCAATTCTCCTTAGTTAAGGACAATGACTCTTATGAAAATTTATGGTTCAAGATAAATACAGGAATGAATAGGCTGGGGTTTGAAGAGGATGAAT
>JGI26079J46598_1001189_pt1 | contig 10507 bp, 8 predicted proteins | sample SaaInl59LU_5_DNA_FD_46598 | JGI IMG/M metagenome (IMG submission 46598) | reverse complement strand
TCATACCAATCTAAAGGAGATAATATACTAATAGGAATTTGAGATGCTTCAAAATCATCTATATAGGTAGTTGCAGCACCTGTAACATCTATTCCGCTAGGAGTTCCAGGAAGAATATATGCCATATCTGCTCTTACAGATAAATTTGATGGAACGTCTGTATCTACAAAAGGGAGTTTGTTTGCTAATTTTGTAAAGAAAGGAACTTCGGTAGCGTAATTTATGTTTGTCCCAAANATGGTNTTATTTATTGGGTCAGAGCCAAAGTTTACCTTGGGGGTAATAGGTCTTTCATTTACGTTTAAAATCGTAGCACCAACAATAAATTTATCTGAAAATTTATGTTCAACATCGACCCCCATAAAAGTTTTACGTTGCTGATTAAATACCGCATTATTTTCTGTAGAAATGTTTATCGGGTTTCCTGAAGATTGTAATCCTGGATCAATAATTTGTACCCGACCTAGTTGATAATCCACCACATAATCTACTCCTTCAACCAATTGCCTTCCTCCAGAACTTACACTAACAGAACCTCTTGGCACATTGAATGCACCAATCGGAATTCCTCCAGAATTTTCTGATTTAAAATATCCTTTTAAGAAATATTTGTCTTTATTTTGAAAATTATTTTGAATATTAATTTTTGTATTTAAATATAATTCTTTGAATATAAAGGCACCATCTAAGGTTTCATCTAAACCAATATCATTTGCATTTTGTTGTACCAAATCATTTCCAAAAGGCTCTGGCTCTGGGAAAAAGATGAACCCATTTTGAGAATTAACGGTAATCCCTTCTACATAGTCAAAAAATCCGTCAGGAGACTTAAATTGACTTTGATCCAATTGATCTAATTTTAAAATTTGTAGTAATGGCAAATTAGAGATTCCGTCAGTTTTAGCATTTTGTAAAACGTTGGATGGGATTCCTGTTTGATCATCCCTGTATTGAATTTCGAAACGAAAACCGTCCTGTGTCAATGGAAAAGCACCAAGGGCATAAACATTTTTCATCATCAAGCGCCATGTAGGAAAAGCTTCTTCTCCACCAAGANCATCTTCTCTTTTTGTTTTTAAAATTTCACTACGTAATAATTTTACAGCCAAAGCATTAGGAGATTGAATCCCATCGTTTGAAAATTCTCCAACTTTAAAAGAATTTTTAGTACTTCCAGTCACACCCCCCGCAACAGTATATTCATAAGCAACGGCTAAAACTTCTCCATCATTTAACCTTCTATTTAAAGAGATAAAACCTAATTGAGCGTTTATTTTGTATTCATTTTGGGTTAATTTTCTAGCATTTTCCAATACAGAATAATCCAAGCCCTCTTCCATATTGTATCCTTGCAAGGTGCTATTTACAGAGGAGATACTTCTAATCCCACTGGTTGAAGTTAATAATTCGGCTAGATTATTAGATTCATTTGTAGGAATATTTCCACCACTTGTAGAGGGAGGATTTGTCGGTTGAACTGCTCCTGTTTGATTAACAAAGACCTCATTCTTAGACTCACCAATATCTGCTAAAGCAACAATACTTCTAAAGTCATCTGTACTTGCGTTTCTATTTGTAACCCAAACTTCTATTCTCGTAATATTGGTTTGACTATTAATTAGAGGGTAGTTTTTTAGAGAATTAGCATAATTATCTATAAAGTATTGTGACAAGAAAAAGTGACGATCATTATCATAATCGGTTGCTTTTAGTTGAAAAGGCTCTACAGAGGCACCTCCTTCAGCAACAACGGTTTTACTTTCTGAATTTTGTTGAGAAAAAACTGCTGTTACGTTTGTATTCCCAAATTTCAACTGTGTTTTTACACCAAATAAACTTTGAGCCCCATTAATTAAAGCATTTTTAATAGGCATGGAAATATTTCCTGCTTCCAGTCCTTGTAAAATTCCATCTTCGTTATATTCAATATCAGAGAGCGAGGGTGGGACAAACGCCACTTTAACTAAATTCTGAAAATCGAAGGTAGACTGTGTGTCATAATTTGCAGTAAATTCAAGTCGTTCTCCAACTTTAGCCTTGATACTAGCATTGATTTGTTGGTCAAAGTCAAAAGTGAAACTACTTCTGTTTTCTTCTGATAATTGGGGGTTTTCTGTGTTTTGATAGATAAATCCTAATTTTAAATTTAGATTTCCTGTGGGGGTAAATTTGATCGTATTTCCACCAAAAATTGATTTAAAAAATTCTGAATTTACATAATAGGTTGGCAATAAATCTTTTTGAGCTGCTGAGGCCCCTTTTTTCTTTGGGTTTGTAGCGCTTACTTTGTCTTTAAAGTATTGGGTCATATCCCTTTTTAAACGATATTGAGTATACTCTTTTGGAGAAAGAAAAACAGGTGTTTTTGTGTAGTAATTCCCAATTTTTTCTACAATTACATATTTGTTTAAATCTTTATCAAATATAATTTCTTTATTTGCTAGATAGTCTAGAAACAGCCCTCCTGTTTGATTTTTTTTAAAATTATATTTTAAAATGATACTGTCTTTATTTACAATTACAGAATCTTTTTTCTTTTTTTGAGCATAGGTCGAAGTGTTTGCTAGGAAAGCAACAATAAAAAGAATAAATATATTGTTTAAAAATTTTATCAAATTATTATAAATTCTTTAATGCTAGTTTTATCAAATTTTCAACTGAAGCTTCTGGGTTCTCTTTTAAGATCATAGAAATAACTTTTTCCGATTGTTTTTTATTAAAACCTAAAACATCTAAAGCAGATAACGCTTGATCTTTATTGGTATTGTTTAGAAGTGTAGAAACTTCATCGATCTCAAAAGTCTTTAAAATTTTGTCTTTTAGATCTACAATGACTCTTTGTGCTGTTTTTGCGCCAATCCCTTTTACAGATTGAATAAGCGGAACATTTTCTGATGCAATTGCATGTTGTATCTCCTCTGCAGTCATGGAAGATAACATTGTTCTCGCAATACTTGGACCCACGCCAGAAACAGAGATTAATAATTTAAAAACAGCTCTTTCTGTTTTTGTGATGAACCCAAAAAGAGTATGGGCATCCTCCCTTATCGATAAATGAGTATATAAAAGAACAGCTTCCTCTTCTGGTAAATTAGAAAAAGTGTTCAGAGAAATATGAAGTAAATATCCAACACCGTTACATTCTACAACTATTTCTGTCGGATGTTTCTCTACAAGTCTTCCTCTAATTTGTGTAATCATATGCCTAATTTTTGTCTGTAAAGAAACAATTTTATTTCTTATTTCTTTTTTCTTTTTCTTGTGCATCTACAGCAGCCAAAGCAGCCATATTTACGATCTCATCTACACTAGCCCCCAATTGTAAAATATGAGCAGGTTTACTTAATCCCAGAATAACAGGACCTATCGATTCTGCTTCATGCAATTCTTTTAATAATTTATAGGTGATGTTTGCAGATTCTAAATTTGGGAATATTAATACATTTACTTTTTTACCATTTAGTTTTGAGAATGGAAATTCTTTTGCTAGCATTTCTCGATTAAGGGCAAAATCTGCTTGAAGCTCTCCATCTACTGATAGCTCAGGAAGATAGCGGTGTAAGTAGGAAACTGCTTCACTAATTTTTTTAGAAGTTTCAGAACTTGAAGAACCAAAATTAGAAAAAGAGACCATCGCTATATTGGTTTTAGACCAAACATCTTTACAAAATTAGCCGCCATTTGTGAAATTTTAACCAAATCTTTAGCTGTAGGATTGATGTTAATAGTGGTGTCTGCTAAAAATAAAGGTCCTTGCTTGGTAAGCATTAGATTTGTGGCTGCAATTTTAGTAATTCCTTTGTCTCTTTTAATAAGTTCTAATATTGGTTTTACAACCGTAGGGTAAGGTCTCGAGTATCCAGTAACTAAAGCATCTGCTTCGCCTACATTGACCATCATTGCAGCAAAATAATTACGCTCTCGCATTAATTTCTTTGCTTCAGAGAGCGTTCGTCCTTTGCGCTGTCTACTTTTCCAGTAGGTCTCTCCAAAGCGTTCTCTTCGCTCAGTTTCCTCATCGGTTTTTGGGTCTATAATAGGAATTTTTGCCGAGAATCCAATTTCTTCCATCAATCCTAAAATAACTTCCTTACGNCCTAATAAAATTGGTTTCCCAAGTTTTTCTTCATGGACTCTTTGAGCAGCTTTTAAGACATCTAAATGATCTGCTTCAGCAAAAACGATGCGTTTTCTTTTACTTTTAGCTCTGTTGTGTAAAAGTCTAATTTCTTTACTTCCAGATCCAGATCTTTCCATGAGTTGCTCTCTGTATCTATCCCAATCTTCAATAGGTTCCATTGCTACGCCAGAATCCATTGCTGCTTTCGCAATTGCTGGAGGAATTTCATAGATTAATCTTGGGTCAAAAGGTTTTGGAATGATATATTCTCTTCCATAGGTTAAACTCACTTCGTCATAAACAATGTTTACTTGTTCTGGAACAGATTTTTTTGCCAGATCAGCCAAAGCATGAACGGCTGCCATTTTCATTTCTTCATTAATTTTTGTCGCCCTAACATCTAAAGCACCTCTAAAAATAAATGGGAACCCAAGGACATTATTTACCTGGTTAGGATGATCAGATCTTCCTGTTGCCATGATAATATCGTTTCTTGTTGCAACAGCAATATCATATTCTATTTCAGGCTCAGGGTTCGCCATTGCAAAAACAATAGGATTCTCTGTCATGGATAAAAGCATTTCTGGCGAAACAATATTCCCTTTAGACAGCCCTATAAAAACATCTGCATTTTGCATTGCTTCATCTAAAGTTTNTAAATCTCTATCTGTTGCAAATTCTGCTTTTTGTGAGGTAAGATTTTCTCTATCTTTTCTAATAACACCTTTACTGTCGCACATTACAACATTTTCTCTTTTTACACCTAACTTTAAATATAAACGTGTACAAGAAATTGCTGCAGCACCAGCACCGTTAACTACAATTTTTACTTTACGAATATCTTTNTCTGTAATATCAATGGCATTTTTTAATGCAGCTGCAGAAATAATTGCAGTTCCGTGTTGGTCATCGTGCATGACAGGAATATTCAATTCTTCTTTCAGGCGTCTTTCAATTTCAAAGGCTTCAGGAGCTTTAATATCCTCTAAGTTTATTCCACCAAAAGTAGGCGCAATTGCTTTTACAGTTTGGATAAAAGACTCTACATCTGTTGCGTCAACTTCGATATCAAAAACATCAATATCTGCAAAAATTTTAAAGAGCAACCCTTTTCCTTCCATCACAGGTTTTGAGGCTTCTGGGCCAATATCTCCCAAACCTAAAACTGCAGTTCCATTTGAAATTACAGCGACTAAATTTCCTTTAGCTGTATATTTGTATACATTATTTTTGTCTTTTGCAATTTCTAAACAAGGTTCTGCGACCCCCGGAGAATACGCAAGGGCCAAATCGTGCTGAGTGGCATATTTTTTTGTAGGAATGACTTCAATTTTTCCTGGTTTTGGTTTCGCGTGGTACAACAAAGCCTCATGTCGTTTTCTAGAATTGCTCATAAATTGATAATTGCTATTTTACAGTAAACAAATATAGGCTTTTCAAAGAAAGAGCAAATAGATTTTTGATGCTTTTAAAAACTTAAAAGTAGTATTTAAATATTTTTTTTAGTTCCGCTCACTATTTTTAAATGAGATTTGTTTTAGGAGTGATTTGTAGAGAAACTCTTTATAGGGAGGGTTTATTTGTAATAAAAACGTTACTTTTAGGTTATATAAGAAAAAATCGCTGTGAAAAAACTATTTCTTCTTTTTGTACTTCTGTTTATACCCATGTCAATTTTAGCTCAAGTAAAAGGTAAAGTAACAGATACACAAAAAAATCCGTTATCATTTGTAAGTGTTTATTTAGAAAAAACCCTAACAGGAACTACGACCAATGACAATGGAGGATATGTTTTAAAGATTCAAAAAAAAGGAAAACACACAATTATTTTTCAGACTTTAGGGTATCAAACGTTAAAAAAAGAAATAAACATTACCTCTTTCCCTTTTGAACTAAATATTGAATTAGAGGAAGAAAATATACAATTAGAGGAAGTTGTAATTTCCACGAAAGACAACCCTGCAAATGCTATTATTAGAAATGTAATTGCCAATAAAGATAAAATTACAGATAAGTTTTCAAAGTATACTGCAAATTTTTACTCTCGTGGGTTGTATAAAATAAAAGAGGCTCCAGAAAAATGGTTAGGTCGATCTCTAGGTGATTTTGGTGGTGGATTGGACTCTACTAGAAGTGGGATTGTGTATCTTTCTGAAACTATTTCTGAAATCACATATCAAAAAAGCCCTACAAAATTTAAAGAAAAAATTACCGCTTCTAAAGTATCAGGAAAAGATAACGGCCCGAGTTTTAACAGAGCAGAAGATGCGAATATCAACTTCTATGAAAATAGTGTTGAGCTTGGAAATGATTTAATTTCTCCACTTTCTTCAAACGCATTTAGCTATTATCGTTTTAAACTCATCGGAACTTTTTATGCCAAAAACGGAAAACTAATCAATAAAATAAAACTACTTCCAAAACGGAAAAATGATCCTGTTTTTAGCGGTAGTATTTACATTGTTGAAGACGATTGGGCTATCTATGGCGCAGATGTTACTGTTACTGGTGCGCAAGTAAACTTTCCAGCAATAGATCTTTTGTCTTTAAAACAAGGTTATAATTATTCAGAAGAAAATGATTCTTGGGTGTTAATCAGCCAAACTATTGAATTTCAAATTAATTTTCTTATGTGGAAGTTTGATGGTAAATTTTCATCCGCTTATTCAAACTATAATTTCACGCCAAAGATTAATATAGGCACATTTTCAAATGAAGTTTTAGCTTTTGCAAAAGAAGCCACTAAAAAAGACGACGTTTACTGGAGGGAAATTCGTCCAGTTCCACTAACAGCAGATGAAGTCAAAGATTATTCAATTAAAGACAGTATTAAACTGGTTCGAAAGTCAAAAAAATATTTAGATTCTATAAATAAAAAGCAAAATAAATTAAATCTGCTTTCGCCAATTACAGGTTATACATTTAGAAATTCTTTTGAAAAATGGTCTTTATATTTTAACGGATTACTAGGTAATTCTGGTTTTAATACCGTACAAGGTTTAAACACGACTTTAGGTTTTAACTATTTTAAAAGATTGAATGATAAGGGAAAATGGTGGAATTCGGGTGTGAAAGCTAACTATAGTTTTTCAGACAAACGCTTAAGACCCACCTTTTTTTTTACTAAAAAGTGGAATAATATTTCTAGACCTCAAATAGGTGTATCTGGAGGAGTTACAACTGCACAATTTAACGGTAGAGAACCAATTTCTGGTTTAGACAATACAATTANATCGTTATATTTAAGAGATAATTATTTCAAAATTTACGAAAAAGAGTTTGCAAAAATCACCTATTCAGAAGAAATTAAAAATGGAATTTTCTTTTCAACATCTTTAGAGTACGCAAATAGAAAGCCACTTTTTAATACCAATAATTACTCTTTTGCAAGACAAAGTAAGAATGCTCCTTATACATCTAACAATCCTTTAGATAAAACAGATTACGAGAACGCTGCATTTACAGCTCACAAAATAGCAACTTTAAATATTGGCGCAACATTTGTTTTTAATCAGAAGTATTTATCATACCCAGATAGAAAGTTTAATATGGGCAATGAGAAGTACCCTTCTTTAACTGTAAATTATAGGAAGAATTTTGCAGCGTCAAATGCTAATTTAAATTCAGATTTATTTACAGCTAATTTAAAACAAGATATTAGTGCAGGTAATTACGGCGATTTCTCTTATAATGTTAAAGGAGGATTGTTTTTAAAAAAGAAAGACATTGCTTTTATGGATAATTTACAAGCCAATGGTAATCAGCTAACCTTTGTTACTGTTAACCAATTAAATAGTTTTGACCTTCTGCCATATTACAAATATTTCACCAATGATAAATATGCAGAGATGCATATAGAACATAATTTTAGAGGGGCTATTTTAAGTAAAATACCATTGTTAAATCGATTGAACTTTCATATTGTTGCGGGAGGGAAAGGCTTGTTTATGGCGGATAAGAACCCGTATACAGAGTCTGCGATAGGATTGAGCAATATTGGCTTTGGAAAATGGCGTTTTTTACGAATAGATTATGTGCATTCTAATTATGGAGGAATTAAAAACGAGGGATTAGTNTTTAAAATAAGTATGTTTAATTAATTTTGTAAAATGAAGATTCAAATACTCTTTTTCGGTATTGCAGCANAGCTTANAGAAATTTCAAGTTTAGATCTGGATGTTGTTGAAACGATAACCGTAGCCAGTTTTAAGAACTTATTGAAGAAGAAATATACGCAGTTAAAACAGCTAAATTCTTATGCAATCGCTGTAAATGAAAGTTATGCTGCTGATGAGTTGGTCTTAAAAGAGAACGATGTAATAGCAGTTATACCTCCGGTAAGTGGTGGTTAACAATTATCGCAAGTATTTTTTATCAATATAAAAGGTACCAAAAGGGATTATGGAGGCGGCTAAAACAATTCCCAAATTCTTATAGCTCCATTTCATTTGGTTTTTTAGTGTTACGGCTAAAACAATGTAAAGCATAAATAGGATTCCGTGAGGCATTCCAAATATTTTCACAAAACTAGGATCGTTTAAAGCATATTTATAATACAATCCTAAACTCATTAATAACAGGTAGGAAACGCCTTCTAAAAAACTTATAATTCTGAAGAGATTTTTCATTTTTATTAAGTATTGAAATTACAGACCAAAGATACATTTTGAATTATTGTTTTTGTAGACTAATGATGAAAACTTCCATAAAAATAACCTCAGAAAAACTAGATCCAGAAGAATGTTATCGTTTTGTAGCTGATGATTCTTGCGGCGGAATTGCTGCGTTTATAGGTGTGGTAAGAAATGACACTCTAAAAGAAAGGGTTCCTATTTGGAAAAAAGAATATTTTTCAGATGGCGAGGTTTGGGTGAATGCGCATCCATAAATTGCCTCTTTTTTATTTGAGATTACAGCGTTTTAAATACCAATAAATAGCGATTACTTACGTGGATTCTTTTTTTAAGAGCTTTGTGGAACGACTTTGTAACCACAAATAAAATTGCAATCCGAATAAAATTGCACCAGATAATAAATGAATGGCTTGAGTTCCCATTGGGAATTCTGCATAATACATTAAAATTCCAGTAATGGTCTCTAAAAAGATTAAAAAGACAATCCAATTTACAAGATGGTATCCTAATTTTTTTAGTTGATTGAAATAAAACAAACCAAAGTTTACAAGTACGATTGCAATAGTAAAAGATCTGTGAAAATAAAATTTAAAGCTTGGGTTCATTAAACTATATTCTTTGTTTTCGAAGCCAAAAAGTTTTACTTGTTCATCTATAAATTGTCTTACTTGAGTTCCCATCGCAATTTGAACAAGTGAAAAAATTAGAGAAATAATGAGTAGTTTGTTAAAGGTAGCATCATATTTAAAGTGCTGTTTTTTATTCGAAGTTATAAATTGTAATTGTAATAAAAGTCCAATAATGAACAAACCTACAACCATATGAATTGTGATTATAGCGGGGGTTAGGTTAGAGTCTACTACGGTCTTCCCTAGCCAAGCTTCAAACAACATTAAGAAAAAAGCGGTAAAAGCAATTCCTGGGATTCGTTTATCATCTTTCCAAAATTTTGCAGCACCGTATATAAGAAACAAGAAGATAAATCCAGCTAAAACAGAAACAAGTCTATTGATGTATTCTGTCCAGGTATGGTATTTATTAAATTTAGCATAATCGTGTTTGGTATAGTTCTCCCAATTACGTGGATTAAATTTCCCGGATGTTGTGAGGGTGTTTTGGGTAACATATAATGTATCATTTTTAATGATAATTACTCCCTCTTGATATTCCGTGTAAGGTTTCCAGCTAATTTGTTCTTCCGATGTCGGAGGAATATAGTATCCAAAACATTTAGGCCAATCAGGACATCCCATTCCAGATCCAGTCATTCTAACAATAGCTCCTGCTAAAAAAATTAGATAGAGAGAAATGATTGAAATTTGAATAATTTTTGGAAATCTATTTTTCATGTTGAATGAATTTCTACAAAAATACGACAAAAAAAAATCGCTTAAAAAATTTTTAAGCGACTTGTTTGTTTTAAATGTTTTAAAAACAGTATTAGATAACTCTAACGTCTACTGCATTTAAACCTTTTCTACCTTCTTTTAGATCAAATTCTACTGAATCACCTTCTCTAATTTCATCTACTAATCCTGATACATGTACAAAATACTCTGTATTTGAATCATCTTCTGTTACAAATCCAAATCCTTTAGATTCGTTGAAGAATTTTACGGTTCCTTTTTTCACTATGATAAATATATTTGTTAATAATACTTCAAATATAATACTATTATTAGTTGGTTTTACAAAAGTCTTTTATTTATCAATTTTGTTTAACATTTGAGATTAAAAACAGATTGGAAAAAAA
>JGI26079J46598_1001187_pt1 | contig 10514 bp, 9 predicted proteins | sample SaaInl59LU_5_DNA_FD_46598 | JGI IMG/M metagenome (IMG submission 46598) | reverse complement strand
TAACAGACGAGGTAGTTGGAGAACAAGCCACCGAATTGTTTGCAGATGCGAAAGTTTTACTCGCGAAAATTTTTGATGAGAAACTCTTAAAAGCAAAAGCGGTTTTTGGGTTGTTTCCAGCAAACACCATTAATGATGATGATATCGAAGTATCGATTTCGGAGAAAGAAAAAACCGTTACCTTTTTATCACTCCGTCAACAATTAAAGAAAAGAGAAGGAGTTCCTTCTTTTGCTTTGGCAGATTTTATTGCTCCAAAAGAAACCAACATTCAAGATTATATAGGTGCCTTTTGCGTGACTACGGGGTTTGGAACCAAAGAATTGGCCGAAGCCTTTGAAACCGATCATGACGATTACAATTCCATTATGATCAAAGCATTGGCCGATCGATTGGCGGAAGCATTTGCAGAATATTTACACAAAGAAGTACGAACCAACCATTGGGGATATGCTTCCAATGAAAACCTTTCCAACAACGATTTAATCAAAGAAAGCTACAAAGGAATTCGTCCAGCACCGGGCTATCCAGCTTGTCCAGATCATTTAGAAAAAAGAACGCTTTGGGACTTGCTAAATGTGGAGGAAAGAATAGGTGTGCAATTGACCGATAGTTTAGCCATGTGGCCTGCTGCAAGTGTTTCCGGGTATTATTTCGGAAATGAACAGGCAACCTATTTTGGACTCGGAAAAATAACCAAAGACCAATTAACAGACTACGCAACAAGAAGAAATATATCCATAGAGGAAGCTCATAAATGGCTAAACCCAAACATAACGGAATAAGATGAAAGTTACAGAACACATAAAAAAAGCCAACGGAAAAACCTTATTCTCATTTGAAATTATTCCTCCAAAAAAAGGAAAAAGTATTCAAGAACTATACAATAATATTGATCCGTTAATGGAATTTAACCCCCCATTTATAGACGTAACCACTTCAAGAGAAGAGCATGTTTATATTGAAAAACAAGGATTACTCGAGCAAAAAATCACCCGAATGCGTCCTGGAACTTTGGGAATTTGTGCGGCGTTAAAACACAAATATCAAACAGATACGGTTCCTCATGTTTTATGTGGTGGTTTTACCAAAGAAGAAACAGAGTACTTATTGGTAGACTGTCAATATTTAGGGATTGATAATGTGATGGCATTGCGGGGAGACACTATGAGTCACCAAAAATATTTTGAGGCAACTCCTGGTGGACATTTGTATGCGAAAGAATTAGTGACACAAATCAACAATTTAAACGAAGGAAAGTATTTGCACGATGTTTTGGAAGTGGATGACCGCGCTGACTTTTGTATTGGAGTTGCTGGCTATCCAGAAAAACATTTGGAAGCACCTTCTTTACAAACCGATTTGAAACGACTTAAAGAAAAAGTGGATGCGGGTGCCGACTATGTGGTTACTCAAATGTTTTTTGACAATCAAAAGTATTTTGATTTTGTAGCAGCAGCTAAAAAAATAGGCATTCATGTGCCAATTCTTCCAGGAATCAAGCCATTTGCAATCCACAAGCATTTGCAATTGTTACCTCAGGTTTTTAAAATCGATTTACCAGAAGCACTAATCACTGCAGTTGAAGGGTGTAAAGACAATTCACAAGTACGTCAGGTTGGAGTAGAATGGGCTATTCAACAATCAAAAGAATTACAACAAGCAGGGGTGCCGGGGTTGCATTACTACTCGATGGGGAAATCTTCGAATGTTAAGGAAATTGCAGCTGCATTATTTTAGAAATAAAGGGGCTCGATAGACTAATAGCTAAAACTAATTTTGCAAAAGCTTAAGTAGTGAAATATTTGTTTACTTTTGTCAGACAATAAACTGAAATATCAATTTAAAATATAGAATATATCATAACGATTCTTATATATGTAATTTTAGTTTGAATGTTAAATTAATTTTTAATGTAATGAGAGTTAAAAGAGATAGACACACTTATTTATTTAAATATGAAATTATTAAGTACAATTATGATTTTAATTTTTGATTTATCCATTAAATAATATGAAAAAAAAACAGTTTAATATTGTTCTTATTACCACAGTTATATTTCTTGTTTTTTCATTTACATTTATATTGAAAAATAATGATCACAAAGAGTGTGACAATATTACTACTTCATTTATTGATGATAGTGGTAAGGAAACTGAAGTCAGAAAACATAATTGCAGAGAGAAATATAACTTTTAGTTAAACAATAAATTAATATATAAAAAATAGAAAGATATGGCACTAGAAATAACAGATGCAAATTTTGATGAAGTAGTATTAAAATCAGACAAGCCAGTTTTGGTTGATTTTTGGGCAGCTTGGTGTGGTCCTTGCAGAATGGTAGGGCCAATCGTTGATGAAATTCATACGGAATACGATGGTAAAGCAATTGTTGGTAAAGTAGATGTAGATGCAAATCAAGAATTTGCAGCAAAATATGGTGTGCGTAATATTCCTACGGTTTTAATTTTTAAAAATGGAGAGGTAGTAGATAAGCAAGTAGGTGTTGCCCCTAAAAATGTNTATACAGGAAAAATAGACGCTGCTATGTAATAANAATAGCCNTTCAATATATAAGAGAAAAGGTTTGGCTAATGTCAGACCTTTTTTTATTTTCGTTACTGATATGAAATCTCTTTCAGAAGNCCAACCTTCGGTATTAAAAAACTTAGACTTACTTGCAAAACAAGTAGTTGAAGGTTTTATAACAGGACTACATAAAAGCCCGTTTCATGGTTTTTCTGTAGAATTTTCTGAACACAAACTTTATAACAAAGGAGAAAGTACGCGTCATATAGATTGGAAACTATATGCAAAGACCGAGAAACTGTATACGAAGAAGTACGAAGAAGAAACAAACTTACGGTGCCATATCATCATCGATAATTCTGCTTCAATGCATTATCCTATTGCAAAAAATCAACACTTAGACAATNTAAATAAAGTTGGGTTCTCTGCTGTAGCAGCCGCTTCTCTGATGGAGATGTTAAAAAGACAGCGAGATGCTGTAGGGTTAAGTATATATTCAGATTCATATGAATATTATGCACCTGAAAAAGCAAGTGACCGTCATAGAAAAATGTTACTACATCAATTAGAGCTTTTANTAGTTGCTAGTTCAAAAGCATCAACAGATACCTGTAAATACTTACATGAAATTGCAAAAAAGATTCATAGACGTTCTTTAATTTTTATTTTTACTGATATGTTTCAAACGACAAAAGACAATGAAGCGCTATTTGAAGCATTAAGACATTTAAAATACAATAAACACGAGGTTGTTTTATTTCATACTTATGATGAAGAAACAGAATTTAATTTCAATTTTGACATTTCACCAAAGAAATTTGTTGATGTTGAAACTTCAGAAGAAATAAATGTATACGCAGAAAATATTCAAGACTCTTATAAAGAATTAGTTCGAAAATACTTTAAAGATTTGAAAAATAAATGTTTACAATATAAAATTGATTATGTGCCTGTAGACATTCACAAGGGGTATCACGAAGTTTTGACAGCCTATTTGATCAGTAGAAAAATAAATAAATAAATTTGCTGTTATATATTTGCAAATGAAAAAATCTGTGTTATATTTGCATCCGCTAATAGCAACGGTTTGGTAGTTCAGCTGGTTAGAATGCCTGCCTGTCACGCAGGAGGTCGCGGGTTCGAGTCCCGTCCAGACCGCTTTAGTAATCCTTAACAATCTATTTTATAGAGCGTTAAGGATTTTTCTTTTACATCATATTCGGTAGTTCTAGGGTAAATTTCATATTGCTATGCAATCATCAAGAATATCTTTTGTTTTTTATAGTTTTCTTTATTTTACATTAAAACTCTTTAAAAAATAATGTATTAACGATAAATATTTTTTTACAAGACCTTAATGTTTTTATCAAAAGAGAATGGGAGGCAAGAGCTTCTCTTTATATAAAGGCTCTTACAATGTATTTTCTTCGATTCTAAATATAGAGTAATGCTAATTTTTAAGTTTTTCTATTGTTATGAACCACTTTTAAGGCATGTTTATTTATCGTTAATAATGATGTTTTTATCTAAAAAATAAGAAAAACACGCTGTTTTTTTCTGTGAGCTAAATGTAGAGTCATTTTTTTTTTAAATTTAGATAAAAAAGATGAAAAAGAAAATAACAGTAGTAGTAATAGATGAGAATTTCTATTGTTACAATTTATCAAACGATGAGGTTTTTTATTTAGAATCGAATCTAGTTACCCTATTGCGGTATAAGCATTGTGATCATTTTAAAAATTGTAATGATTTTGTCAATTCTAAAAATGATCAGTCTAAGAGAATAGATTTATTAATTTTTAAACAGAATTCTTGTTGGACTTTTCCTTTTGCCTTGTCTTCATTATTGTCTCATAATGCACATGTAGTGACTATTATGGATGAAGCTTCTGTAAAAGAAAAACACTCTAATATAGAGTTTATTTCCGGATACTTAAATTTTGAATACTCTCATTACATCGATTTTACATTATTAGAAAGTAAAATTCTTAAACTAATGAATGTTAAAGATCATTTTACCCCAAAATTACTCGTTTACTCAGAAAAAAAAATCACCTTATAGATACAGATAACATACTTTATGTTAAATCTATTGGCGACTATGTTAAGATTGTAACCATAAACGGTGTCATTGTCGTTTATTCTACCATTAAGAGTTTTTATACTCGATTGCCTTTTTTCTTTTTTAGACAACATCGATCCTATATCGTAAATATCAGAAAAATAAAAACAGTATCGATTTCAAGATTAGAATTGTTAGATAAATCAATTATTCCTTTAACAAGAGGGAGAAAGCATCAGATTTTAAGATTAATATCCTCGTTGGAGGAAGTTTGTTAAATTCGCACAGCTACTATTTTTAAATCTCATAACTATAATGTAGGATTTTACAGTTCTACGGTAGTTGTTTTTTAAATCTATGTTAAATTCTCAGTCTTACAAGTATTCTTTTAATAAAAGCAATATATTTGGTAAACATTATAATTTGATTTTAATGCATTCACACCTAGTGCGATTTTTTTACTTGAGTTTATGTTTTTTTTGTTTAAAAAATTATTCACAAGTAACATTGCCCATCTATCAGGATTATTTATCCGATAATGTTTACTTAGTTCATCCATCTGCTGCAGGTATTGGTAATTCAAGTAAATTACGCATGACAGCAAGACAGCAATGGGCGGGTATACCCGATGCCCCAACTTTACAAACCTTAAGTTTTCATTCTAAATTTGATGACCAATCTAATGCTGGTTATGGTTTTGTCTTGTTTAACGATAGAAATGGGTATCATTCTCAAAAAGGGATTCAAGGAACCTACACCTATCATTTACCGTTAAGTGATGCGAACTTCTTTGAACAATTTTCTTTTGGTTTGTCATTTACATTTGTTCAAAATCAATCAGATCAGAGAAGCTTTGGAGATTCAGATGTTGCTTCTATTATACAAAGTACAAGTTACTACAACTCAGATTTTAGTATCGCTTATCACAGGGAAGGGTTTTCTTCNTATTTTACTGTAAAAAACTTATTACTCACCGCTAAAAACAATTTGAATATTCAAGAACCCCTTGATCTAAAGAACTATATATTTTCTGCAGGGTACTATTATGGAAAGGATAATTATATTCAGTTAGAGCCCTCTATAATGGTTCAATTTAAACAAAGTATGGGNCAGAAAATAGCTGATTTTAACCTCAANGCATACAAGACCTTGTCTCAAACTCAAATTTGGGCTGCAATTTCTTANAGAAGAAGTTTTGATNCAAANCCAATAGATNCTTCGCAATTTGTCTCTCCCGTAATAGGNATCAATTATANTAANTTTATGTTTTCTTACANCTATTCAAAGCAAATGAACGATATTGTACTAACAAATTCGGGGTTTCATCAAGTTTCTGTGGGGATAAATTTATGGACAAAAAAATCAAGAGGAGCTGCTTGTCCTAATATTAATTCTTTTGGTGGTTTTTAAAAGTCTTTTTCTTCAATCTCTATGTTCGTTGTACAGTCCTGAATTATGAGCTCTAAGATTTTTTTATCTTTATTGATGAAAAATTTGTGTTCACTTTTATCCTTAGAAGTATTAATTAAATTATTTTTATGAAGAACTGCTTTTGTTTGTCTTGCAACAGCTTCTCCAGAATCGATAATTTGAATTTTATTACCTACTATTTTTCTGATTTGAGGAATCAGATATGGATAATGAGTACAGCCTAAAACTAAGCAATCAACATTTTCTTTTATCAAAGGAATGATATAGGATGAAAGTAACGCCATCATTTCTTTAGAATCAAGTTTTCCGCTTTCTATTAATGCTACCAAACCTTTTCCAATAATTTCTTTTCTTATAATTTTTTCATTAATGGTGCTAGACGTTTGTTCAAATAATTTGCTATTTAAAGTTCCTTTTGTGGCTAGTATTCCAATGATATTGGTTCTAGTTTTTAAGGCAGCTGGTTTTATAGCGGGTTCAATTCCTATAAAAGGAATGGAATACTTTTCTCTTAAAATATCAATAGCATTAGTTGTTGCCGTATTGCAAGCAACGATAATTATTTTACAGTTTCTATTTAGTAAAATTTCTGTATTTTTTATGGCTAAATCAATGATAGTTTGTTTACTCTTTTCTCCGTAGGGAGCGTTTTTACTATCAGAAAGATAAATTGTATTTTCATAGGGTAACAATGTGTTCATTTCTTTCCATATAGAAGTTCCTCCTATTCCAGAATCAAAAATACCAATAGGAAATTTAGAATGCTTTGCCATGTTTCGTAAAAATAAAAAAACCTACTGAATTTCAGTAGGTTTTAGATTATATTATTATTTAAATTGGTTTAAAAACCTAGNTTAGCTTTTACTGCATTAAATATATCTTGTCCTTTCTTTACNAGTAAACCTTTTCCAACAGATGCATCTAAAACATATAATACACCTTTAGCTGCAGCTACTTCATCAATTGCTTTTTGAGCTTTTTCGATGATTGGTTGTAATCCATCATTTTGTTTTTTCTGCATATCTTGATAAGCAAATCTTCTTGCTTGTTCAACTTTTGCATTTTGTGCTTGAAGCTCTTGTGCTCTCTTATCATTNGTTCCTTGAGTCTGTGTGTTAGACTCAGCAATATATTTTTTTCTTGTAGATTCAAGTTCTTTCTCCATTCCTAGAATTTCATCTTGATAGGTCTTACCAAGTTTTTCCATATCTAATTTTAGAGTTTTAGTTTCTGGCATTTCAGCTACTAATTTTTCGAAATCTATGTGACCCACTTTTTGAGCATTTGCAATTGTACCTAATCCCAGAGTAAATACGGCAATTAATAGTAACGTTTTAAAATTTTTCATTTTTTGATTTTGATTTTTGATTTAATTATTTTTTTCTTTGTTTTTTAATCTCTTTTTTTCAGCATTTCTTTCTCTTAATTTTTTTCTTGCTTCATTTCTAAGTTCTAATTTAGCTTTTCTTTTTTCTTCAATAAGCCTCTTTTTTTCATTTACTTTCTCAATCTTTTTTGCNTTTGCTGCCTCCTTTTTTGCAATAACTTCTTTTTGTTTATCAGTTAGCTGTTTTTNAGGAGCTTTCTTCTTTTTGTTTTTCTTCTTCTTACTTTTCTTTTCATTTTTTGTTTCTATTAATCNCGAACGATTTATGGAAGCTAAAACAAANTCGCTAATATCGTACTTTTTATTTGAATATAACATAACCAAGTCACTAGATTTGTCAAAAACAAAGTCATATTTTTTTCTTTTAGCGATNGCTTGAATTTCATTAAAAACTTGATCTTGAATTGGTTTNACNANTTGTTTTCTNACAGTAAACATATCTCCCTTTGGTCCAAAGAATAAAGATTCAAGTCTTCTTAATTCTATTTGTTTTAAACCAATTTCTTGCTCTTTTTCTTCAATTAAATCTTTTGTTAGGATTGCCTTTTCNTTGGCTAGGTCACTTTTTAGAATTTCTATATGCCTGGCTTGATCATCTAATTTTTTTCGCCATTTTGANATTTTTGCGTTGAGAGTATTTTGTGCATCAAGATATTCTGGAACATTTTCTAAAATATACTCCATATCTATGTATGCGATTTTTTGACTTCTTTGCGACCAAGAAAGGTTCGCACACACACAAAGAATGATTGATAAAACTATTTTTTTCATTTGTATACTTATATTTAGAAAAACCGCATCAAAATAACTTTTTACAAATTTACAGTTTTTTAGAATTGTCTTCCAATGATAAAATGCGTTTGCCAGCCAGATTTTACGTTTTGGCCCGGAAGAGGGTCAAAACCGTGAGCAAAGTCAATACCCAATAAACCAAATGCAGGCATGAATATTCTTACCCCTAGACCAGCTGAACGTTTTACTTCAAACGGATTATATACATTAAAATTGTCATAAGAGTTACCAGCCTCTAAAAATCCTAAGGTATAAATTGAGGCAGAGGGAGCATCTGTAATCGAATATCGTATTTCTAGTTGAAATTTGTTATAAATTGCGCCTCCTTCAATGGAAGATAATCGATTGTTTTCATATCCTCTTAAACCTACAGTTTCTCTACCATCTAATTGAAATTGAGCAATACCGTCACCCCCAACAAAATACCTTTCGAAAGGACTTAGGCCTACTTCAGAATTGTAAAAACCTAGAAAACCAAATTCGGCATTGGTCATCAAAACTAATTTATCAGTAAATGAAGTATACCATTTTCCTTTGGCAATTAATTTATAATATTCTAACCATTTATACTTGTCCGCAAAAAATGTATTTTTTTCTGCGTTTGTTAGACCAGTTGGTTCTGTATAATCTTTTCCATTCACGAGTGAATATGGAAAAGTTGCTTTGACACCGAATGAAAATTCTGATCCATAGGTTGGAAAAATTAAACTTGGACCTGCTGAGTTTCTTGAAATTGTCGCATTGTAAGAAAGGTTATTTAAGGTCCCGTTATTTAAAATTGCAGCACCTACTCTAAACCCATAATCATTTAATTTAAAGCTTTGGTAAGCAATAGTTTGTGAAAGTTGAAAATAATCATCAGGCCATTTTAAACGTTGTCCCAATCCTAAAGAAGCTCCAATAATTCCTAAACTTCTACTCCTGTCTACATCGAATGTTCGCTGATTTAACTGATATTGATTAGAAGAATACACTGAAAACGATAATGATTTCGGTTTCTTCCCACCTAGCCAAGGTTCTGTAAAAGAAAAACTGTAGGTACTAAAAGTTCTACTAGTTTGTAATCTTAGAGATAACGTTTGACCATCTCCCATTGGTAAGGGCTTATAGGCCTCTTTATTAAAGATGTTCTTGGCAGAAAAATTGTTAAACGACAATCCTAAAGTACCAATAAAAGAACCTCCACCATATCCACCTTGTAATTCTATTTGACTTCCTCCTTTTTCAGCAACACTAAATTCGATATCTGCAGTTTTATTTTGATAATCTGGTACAACATCTGGAGTTACATTGGTATCAAAAAAGCCTAGTTGACCAATTTCTCTAATAGATCGAATGATTGCACTTCTACTAAATAAATCCCCTGGTTTTACACGTAATTCTCTAAATAAGACATGATCATTGGTTTTGTCATTACCTGAAACGATCACTTTTTTTATACGCGCTTTTTCATCTTCTCTAATTCTTATTTCTACAGTAATAGAGTCACTTTCTACTTTTGTTTCTACAGCATTTACNGAAGAAAATAAGAACCCATTATCTTGNTATAATGTAGAAATATCTTGTGAAGTTGGTGTCCCATCTCCTTTCACTCTCTCTTTTAGCACTGCTCCATTATAAACATCTCCCTTTACAATCTTTAGATACATTTGGAGTTGTTCGTCTGTATATTCTTTATTTCCAACAAATAATATTTCTGCAAATCGATACTGTTTTCCTTCTTCTATATCAATGTGGATATTTATTGTATTGTTTTCATTCCATGAAATATTTTCGCTAAGAATACGAGCGTCTCTAAATCCTAAACGACTATATTTATCTAAAATACTTTCTAAATCTTCTTGGTAATCCTCTTCTATGTATTTAGAACCTTTCCAAAAACGTCCTATGAATTTCTGTTTTGTGTTTTTCATTGCTTTTCTGAGCTGAATTGCAGAAAGCGTTTTATTCCCTTTGAATAAGATGTTTTTAATTTTAATTTTTTTCCCTTTATCAATAAAAATTGCCATATTAACAGTGTTAATATCTGTAGTATCTTGTTTTACATTGAGACTAACTTTTGTTTTTAGGAATCCTTTATCAGTATATTTTTTTGTAAAATAATTTCGTGAAGTAACAACAAGATTGTCTGTGACCATTGCACCTTGCTTTAGTTCAGCATCTTTTAAAAGTTCTTTGGCTTTTCCTTTTTTTACTCCTGTAATTTTTACAGTATTTAATTGTGGTAGTTCTTGAACAAAAAATTGAAGGTATACGGTGTTATCATCCAATTTTTCGAGATAAACATCTACGTTGCTAAACTGCTTACTTTCG
>JGI26079J46598_1001182_pt1 | contig 10529 bp, 8 predicted proteins | sample SaaInl59LU_5_DNA_FD_46598 | JGI IMG/M metagenome (IMG submission 46598) | reverse complement strand
CCGCACTTCCCACCGTTCTTCCCAAGGTTCCACGCATGGTGTATCCACGAAGACACTTTGGTTAGGACTGCTCGTGGTGAGATTCCTGCAAAGGACGTGGTCATGGGTGATATGGCGATAACTCCATTGCTGGCTGAGATGACGGCAGAAGATCCAGGAGACTCTAAGCCATCTATGTTCTTGTGGTCCGCAGACACTCTAACGTTCGAAGGACTCGCGGAAACTGAGGTTATGTATCTAGGTCCTAAGATGTCGGCATGCGTCTACTTCAACGGCAACGAAGCCGCCAAGTTCTCGTTCACCCAGACAATNTATATTAAGCGAGACGGGGTATACAGAATCGTACCAACTTCTGATATAGAACCTGGAGACTTCCTTATAACTGTAGCTGAAGATGGATCTTATGGAGAAGAGCTAGTAGAATCTGTCACAGTTATAGACGAGCCACAAATGACATACCTTGTAGGCTGCGAGCCACAGGACTGGTTCATTGCTGGTGGCTATCTGGTGCACAATAAGTAAGGGCTAGAATGGTTAATCCTTTAAATCTGTATGCAACTAAGGTGTTCGCAGAGCATCCAACAACAATGTGGGCACTAGATGAAGAGGTCGGATACCTCACCTTGTTCGACGTAGGCGGGAATGAGCAACTTGTCGAGGAAGGCCTCGACTGGACCATATCTGGTGCCACCACAATAACCGAAGAGCAGTTTGAGCAAAGCGTCCCGACTCCACCAATTTCTACAACTTTTAAAAACTTTTTGCAAGAAGAGGTTGGCAACGGGGGGCTAATCTCAATCAGGTCTAAGCATTCAGCATATGGCAGTAGCATTAGTACCTCTCTAGGTTCTTTTGCAATAGGCCTTTATCTCTATACGCCTAACAGATCCGTCCAGGTAAGGGTCGGGTATACATATACGAATACTGCTGACGGGCAAGAGTATGAAGTCCTAAGGCCAGTAAATGTTCCAACAAGCTCTAGGGGGTTGTGGGCATTCGTATCTGCGACTTTTAGCTTGCCAGAGAACTTCTCAAACATTTCTCCATTTATAGAAATGTTTTATCAGCCCTCAGAAGAAGTCGTTTATCAGTTTGCGATTAACGGAATATCTTTTGGGCAATGGTCAGANGAGTTTCACTCACAGTCTCTTGGATCAAAGCCAGAAGCCCCAGNGCTTCTTCCCAACTATCCAGAATTTCTCGGAATCTCTGCTAACCCTTATGGACTACAGGGAAAATCTGGCTATTATGTGGTAGATGATTCTGACGGCCTACAGCTATGTGCTAAAAATACTGGTACACCAATTGTCTATGGCTCTGAGAATAGCACCAGAATTACGCCAAACGCAGGCGGAAAGCCATCGCTAGTTCTTCCAGGCGAGGGGTTTATGAATAAGTCAGGACAAAACAAATCTTTAACATTTGAGTTCTGGGCAAACATAATGTCAAGTGCTACAGAGGCGAGAAGAGTCTTTGGCCCGCTACTTTCTGATGACGGGCTATATGTTGATAGACATATGATAAAGCTAAAGGCAGGAAGCTACTCTGGCTCATACTCGGTTGGCGAGTGGGGTAGGCCAATGCTAATAAGTATTAGGATGTCTGCCACTAGAATTTCGGTTCTCATTAATGGTCAGGAAGTCATGTCTATTGATATTAACGGAGATCCGATAGCCTTCCCAGATGCAGACACAGACTGGGTAGGGTTTTATGCATATGATGATGTTCCTGTAGTTCAGATAGAATCTCCAGCAGTGTATTCTTACGAAGTTCCAGTTATCGTACAAAAGCGCAGATTCATTTATGGTCAGGGTGTTGATTTTCCCACTTCTATTGGTGGATTAAACCACACATCGATAGCAGCCATAGACTACTCGGTTGCTAATTATGCAAAAAATGCAAGGTATCCATCTACTTCTAGCTGGTCTTCAGGCTTTGCAGAAAACATGAACGTTGGCAAAAACTCTATAGCCCTGCCAGACTATAGACTGCCTAAGCTGTTCCTGAGCGAAAAGAGCTCAGAGTGGAAGTCTGTAACAGATCTTAGTTTTGATCCTGAGAACCCTACGTTCTCAATAAAGCCAGACATTACCTTCGATAACACTGGTGGATATTTCTTTTTCAATAGCCTTAGCTTTTTAAAAGAGTCTGCTCAATCAATCTATGCGGTTTTTGAAAAGACGGATACATTTACATATTCTGGGAAAGAAACACTGATGCGCTTTGAGAACCAGTTTGACAAATCAGCCATCGACATATCTTTAGATAACGATACAATTGAATACTCTGTGGAGTACCTGGACGAAAACAATAACTTGTTCTCAGAAATGTTCTACACATGCTCTGGGGTTAGTGTCGGTGATCAGTTTGCTGTTGGTCTTAGCTTCCAGCAGGCAGCAATAGCTTTTGGGGGGAGGGTTGCATCCTTTATTGGAACTATTCAATCATCTAAGGTATTTATTGCTGGAAACCAAAGCTATCAAAACACTTTTTCTGGAAAGATACACAGGGTAGCTATCTCAAGTGCCATAAATCTACAAAAGATGATCAACGTCTTTGATACAAATGGTCTAGCAAAGGATTATTCTTCTGGATCTCTAGCAGGTGAAAGCAATAAGCTGTCTCAAAAAGCAACTTATACACTAGTTCCTACTAAAAATCTTGGAAAGTTTGAGTTAGATATTGCAACGGATTCATATTGGGAAGACTACATTCCATTGAGCTATTTTGGAAAATATGTTTTAGATCAGGCTAACGACAAGTTCTTCTCTCTAGATTTTTTGCAGTTTAATGTAGACTATGTAAGGCTGAGTAATTTTTCTGAGGGTGCCTATGACACATCATCAATGCCAGTAAAAACATATGTTACATTCCAGTACTTAAAAAACGGTGCCAATAATAATATTGCGTATTACCAAAATACAGAGCCTTTACCTAAAGATGGGATAGTCTCACCAGGCACCGATTGGGTAACCACAAAGTACGAAGTCCTTAATGATTCAGTAATCAAGTTGCCAGTTGGAATTAGTATTGATAGCCTGGCTCTTGTCATTCATATTGAAGTACAGTCAGACGGCATTCTTAATGACAACATAAGAATAAGACACCTAGACATATCGTCACAAGCTCTTGGAAAGCAACCTAATAAGATTAAAACTCAGTTTGGAAGTGAGATAGTTCCTTACAAAAGATCTGGAAACTATTTTGAGTACAAGAACGTCAGCCCTTTTAGTATTGGAAAGAACAGTTCACCGTACCTGCACCTGACTAAAAATAGTGGAATGAAGCCAAGGGTGCCATTCTCATATTCTGGATTTGAAGGGCTAAGCATTCCCATTAACAAAAACAAAGCTTCATTCTTTAAGATTGATCTTTTTCAGATGTCTGTCAGATATGATGAGCTCACCTTTCCTACTGATCCAGTACAGCTATTTGAAATAGAAGGTCCTTCAGATTATGTTAGGTTCTACCTAGTAGCAGACTCTAATACACAAAAACGCGGTCAGATCTATGCGATTGACAGCAAGACTGGAACTCTTAGATCTGATATCGTGTTCTACACTGATGGAAAGGTTGTAAAGCGTCCGATAGTTAACTCTTATAGCTGGGCTACACTGTCATTCTCATTTCTAGATTCCCTGAGCTTTGAGAATACTCCTGGGGCAATCCGAATCACCAGCCCAATAGCATTCGACAACTTGTCTTATTATCAGGCAACTCAGCTAGATGATGTTCAAAGATTTGCGTTCAGGCAGTGGACAGCCGTACGCCAAGGCCAAGATGTGTCATTCGATTGGAGTGATTGGAGTGATGTAACTTGGCAAGAGGTGCTATTCTTGGCACAAACAGATGCCGAATTAACAGACGCTCAGCGTATTTATAAGACATTTACTGGCACAAATAGCTTTATTTTTGATTCAAGCTCCAGCCTGGTTGTCAGCAACTACAGGTCTTCCATCTATAAAGACCTGTCTTGGTCGAATTCTACCATCACTCCAGTATAATGTGGTACAATAGTAACCATGAATACTCCAAAACCAAGATTCCCTGGTCAGATCGGGGAGACAAAAGTACAGGTAGTTGAAGAAAACTACTCTAACTACGGAACATACGTATGGCACAAGCCAAGCGGTAAGGCATTTACAGACGGCAACGGCAATGCGTTGTCGATTGAATCAATGAAGGGCGACCTGTCGAGGGTACAAGAGCTAGAGAATGCTGCTCGATACTGGGGTCAGCCAGAGGGCACTGCAAAATTCTACCCAAACATGAAGAAGATTTCTGACGAAGAGCACAGCGAGCAAGTAGACAGAATGTCACAGGGCCTCATCCCTAGCATGAATGACATCGGGGCTATCACTGCTGCCAAGAAGACTCTTGAGACATACGGAGACGAGGGGTAATGTCTGAGCAAAGCTGGACTGTTGGTGCAAGAATTGATGAAATTGAGCAAACTGTAGATCAGTTTAAGAAGCAAGACCCATTCAACAAATCCTGGGATGACATCAAGTCTTTGACGGGGCTAGACACTAACTTCAAGAGACGTTCTAGCAGGATGTCAAAGAACTATACTTATACAAATGATGGCCCTACGGTAGATCCGTCTCAGCAATACATGACTAGTGCTCTTGCTGTGGCTTCTGGTATTGAGGACGCAAAGTCCAAAGAGATTAACCCAGGCACTGTCTTCCGTAATGGCTACGGAATGTTTGACGTAATCACTCCACCATGGAATCTGTATGAGCTAGCAAATTATTACGATACTTCTTTCGCTAATCACGCAGCTATCGATGCCAAGGTTGAAAACATTGTTGGTCTTGGATATGACTTCGAGGTGTCAAAGCGTACAATGATGAAGCTAGAGTCCACCGAGAATCCAGACGCAGTAGAAAGAGCCCGCAAAAGAATTGAGCGACTCAGGGTAGAGATGCGAGACTGGCTAGAAAATTTGAACGACGAAGAGTCATTCACCCACACTCTGACAAAGTTCTTTACTGATGTCCAGGCAACTGGAAACGGATACCTGGAGATTGGAAGAACTACCAAGGGCAAGATTGGCTATATCGGTCACATTCCAGCAACAACTATTAGAGCACGACGTTTGCGCGACGGGTATGTTCAAATTATTGGAAACAAGGTTGTGTACTTCAGAAACCTGGGGGCAAAGAATAAAAACCCAATTACTACTGATCCAAGACCTAATGAGATTATCCACTATAAGGAATACTCTCCATTAAATACATTCTATGGTGTCCCAGATATTATGTCTGCAATAACATCTTTGCATGGAGATCAGCTAGCCTCCCAATACAACATTGACTATTTTGGGAACAAGGGCGTGCCTCGCTATGTTGTAACACTAAAGGGTGCTCAGCTTTCTGCTGATGCAGAAGATAAGATGTTTAGGTTCCTGCAGAATAACCTTAAGGGGCAAAATCACCGTACCCTATATATCCCACTTCCTGGAGATAGCGATAACAGCAAGGTTGAGTTTAAGATGGAGCCTGTAGAGAATGGTGTCCAGGAGGCATCCTTTGAGCAGTATCGCAAACAGAACCGAGATGATATCCTTATTGCTCACCAAGTCCCGCTATCTAAAATTGGTGGAGGAGACTCTTCCGCCATTGCTGCTGCCTTAGCACAGGATCGGACATTCAAAGAGCAGGTCTCAAGGCCAGCACAGAACAATCTTGCAAAGATGATTAATAAGATCATAAAAGAAGAAACAGATATTCTGGAGTTTAAGTTCAACGAGCTAACGTTGACGGATGAGATTGCTCAGTCTCAGATTTTAGAGCGTTATGTTAAGAACCAGATTATGGTTCCTAATGAGGCAAGAGAGATTCTTGGATTGCCACAGAGGCCAGATGGAGACGAGCCATTTGAAATGAATTCTCGTCAAGCAGCGGATGCGCGAGCAAACACAGCACGGAACAGAGAGAGGGATACTGACAGATCCAACAACCAATCAGATAGTACATCAACTATCAGCGGTAGAAACCCACAAGGTGAAGGATCATCATCAAATTAAGTGAAATAACAATTATATCGTTTTTCTAACAATTTGATAAAAAGTATTGTATAATATAACTAGTATGACTATGTTTAAGGCTCATTGGGCTACTGAAGGCGACAGTGTTCGCCTCTCCATGCCATTTAGTAAGGTCGATGTAGAGAAGCGCATCGTCTCTGGTTTTGCGACCCTGGATAATGTTGACAAGCAAAACGACATAGTTACCACTGACGCCTCATTGAAGGCCTTTAATAGTTTTCGCGGTAACATTCGAGAAATGCACCAGCCCTCTGCAGTCGGTAAGATGGTCTCCTTTAAGGAAGACAAGTACTTTGATCCAGAGACTAAAAAGTTCTATAGTGGTGTTTATGTTTCCGCGTACATTTCCAAGGGAGCAGAAAATACTTGGGAAAAGGTTATTGACGGAACCTACACAGGATTCTCCATTGGTGGTAGAATGAACAAGTGGGACGACGCCTATGATGAGAAGATGGATCTTCAAATCAGGGTAATTAAGGATTATGATCTTGTTGAGCTATCTCTAGTAGATAACCCAGCAAATCAGTTTGCTAGCATTCTTTCTGTAGAAAAGATTGATGGCGTAGATGTTATTAAAGGAGAGGCAATGGATGTAGAGGTAGAGAACGTATTCTGGGACCAGGATTCAGGCATTGTAATGCTTTCCGAAGAAGAAGAGCTTTCTAGCCCAGCTACTGGAGAACCTATGGCTAACATTGGTTTCGTAGAAAAGTCAGACGCTGACAAGAAAGACATGATAAAGTTCTTAGTTGATGGTGCTAAAGGCATTAACACTGAGATAACAAAGGAGGTTAGTCCTATGACTGATGAAACACAAGACCTAGTCGAGAAGGCCGATGACGCCGTTATTGATGAGGTAGTAGTAGAAAAATCAGAAGAGGTCGCTCCAGAGGCAGATGCCGCAGCTGAAAGCGTAGAAGCCGTCGTTGAAACCAAAGCCGATGAAGAGGCAGAGGTAGAGAAGGCAGAAAGCGTTGATGCAGTAGTCGAGGTCGAAAAGGCCGAGACAGCTGATGCAGAGGCAGTCGAAAAGGCTGACGATGTTGTTGAAGAAGTTGCTGAAGTGTCTAAAGCCGATGACGTAGCTGCAGATGCAGTTTCCGAAATCAAAGACACAATCACATCAGCCTTTAGCGATCTAGCAGATACCGTAAAAGCATTGCATGCCGAGGTAGATGCACTAAAGAAATCAATTACTGGCGTATCCGAGGAAGTTGCTGCAGCCAAGCAGGAAATTTCTGCAACAAAGGGCGACTTTGATGAATTCGGTAAGAGGTTTGAGGCTGTTGAAGCTGACACCGCTTTCCGTAAATCTGGCGATCTGGGCGAGATCGTGCAGGAACAACCTGAAATGGTTGAAAAATCCCTATGGGGCGGTCGTTTCCTCAAAACAGCCGACTTATTTAATTAAGTAAAATCACTTAGGAGGTGACTATATGTCGGAAGAAATTATCAAGAACCAGCCATCAGAGGTTGGTGAACTAGGAGATCCAAATCCTGGTAACTTCCAGGCTCAGGGTGCATTCGCATCTGGTGGCATTGGTGGAGTAACAGATCCTGGCGCAAGTACACTTGGTAACATTCCTACAGCCGAGTTCGGTGTAACAACTGGACCAAACGCAGTAAACCCTTCGGGTGGCGCGGCTAGTGGAATCTTACGCCCAGAACAAGCACGTCGTTTTATCGACTATGTTTGGGATGGAACTGTTCTTGCCAAGGATGGTCGTCGCGTAACAATGCGTGCAAACACAATGGAGCTTGAGAAAGTTAACGTTGGAGAGCGTGTTATTCGTGCGGCATCACAAGGTATTGGTGACTACACCAACACAGGAGCTACATTCAGCAAGGTCGAACTTACTACAAAGAAGATTCGTCTTGACTGGGAGGTCTCCGCAGAAGCACTAGAAGATGGCATCGAAGGCGCAGCACTAGAGGACCACTTGGTTCGTCTAATGACCAACGCATTCGCAAATGACATCGAAGACCTAGCCATTAACGGTGACGGCTCTACAGGTTCATTCCTATCTATCATGGACGGCTTTGTTAACAAGGCCACCACAGGTGGAGATGCACACGAGTACGTAACAACCGTTACTGACAACGCTTGGACTACAGAGGTTATGCAGGGAATCATCACTGCAATGCCTCGCAAGTACCGCGCACTTAAGAACAACCTTAAGTTCTACGCAGGTACCGATGTATTCCAGGGTATCGTAAAGAACAATGGAACACTTGCAGACGCTATTTCTGAGGCATTCGCCCCACGTAATGGTGGAACTGAAGTTAACCGTCAGTCATACCTAGACGGTTCAGGCCAGACATTGGGTACCGCTCGCACCACACGCGTGCTTGGTATCGACGTCCTGGAGGTTCCTTACTACCCAGCTGGTTATGTAGACCTTACATTCCCAGCAAACCGTATCTGGGGTTTCCAGCGCGACATCACCGTAAACCGTGAGTACGTTGCGAAGAAAGACACAATCGAGTACACCGTATTCGTTCGTTTCGGAATCCAGTGGGAAGAGGAAGACGCAATTGCATTCGCGGATGCAGGAGCAGATTCCTAATCCATTAACATAAGTTAATACTAAAAGGGCAGGGGCTTAGGTCCCTGCCCTTTTATTTATTCTGGTATAATATTAGTAGGAGGCAAACATGGCAACTACAAAGAAAGCACAGCCNAAGTCTGGTGCCGCANCNTCAGCAAAGCCAAAGGCTGCTAAGAAAGCGACAACAGCAAAGAAGACCGTGTCTAATGACATTATCGGTTCTGGCATTCCAGAGAATGCTGTAAACCTTAATGTTCAAGATCAGCCAATTAAGGCTGAAAAAGAAACGGTTGCACTACACTCTACCAGGAATGTTCTCTGGGAGGGCGTAGGCAGAGTTGAAACAGGTTACAACATAGTAAAGAAGTCTGTTGCGGAACAGTGGCTTACAAGAAGTCACATTAGGCTAGCTACCCCTGAAGAGATAGCTAGAGAATACGGAGTATAGTAGTATGGAAATCCTAAGAGTCCCACACACAGTCCCACAAACAGAAGTGACTGTGTCACTAGCGAACACAGAGTATGAGTATAAGATTATTGATCTAGCAGACAACTCGGTTCGCACGGACTCTGGGTTTTCAGATGCTAACAGCAAGCTAACGATTGACTTTCCGACCAGGTACGACTCTACATATCAGGTGGTTGTAGATAACCAGGAAATTGATTTTGATATCGTAAGGCCTTATGTAGATCCAAACACGGCGGGTAGCACAGCTTCAGAAATTGCAGCATACGCAAAAAATGAGGAGATTGCCAGAGCAATTATTGACTCTATCATCACCGAGGGCTTTTACTACAGGAAGAAGTCTTTGCTAAGAGTCGGGGTAGGGTCAGACTACTTGCCTCTATGGGACGATGCTAAGAAGCTGCTCAAGTTGTATGAAAACAATGTGCTCATCTTTGACGCAGAAAATCCAGACTCATACAATCCAAAGTACAAGATCTCTCAAGATAAGACTGCGATCACCATGGACTATGAGGGAGAGATAAACCTAGAAGAGCAGAAGCCAAACGTGCTGCCACAGGCAGAGTCGGACTTGTTAGATATGACCTATGGTTATCACGGATTTCCTCAGGGATTTGACTATACCGCAATCTTAGAGGTTGGTTACCAGCAAGTACCTTCAGACATTGTAAGGGCTACAGAACTTTTGATAGACGACATCTCCTGCGGTCGTATGGAATACTTCATGAGGCATGTAACAGAGTACAATACTGACCAGTTTAAAATGAAGTTTGCAAGCGAGGCATTTGAAGGGACAGGCAATATAATCGTAGACAAGATACTATCAAAGTATTATAGGTCTATTAGATATCTGGGAGTGCTATAAATGGCAGATTGCGAGCCAATGGGATTCATGTTCCCAATGCAGGCAGACGTGTATTATCCTCAGGTCGCCCAATCATCCTATGGCAGTGTCACAAAGGAGTGGGCCCTAGATAGAACAATAGCCTGCAGCTTAACTCCAGCTGGTGCAGCACTTAAGGAAGAGATGCAAGTTCGAGTAGACCTTACTCAAGATTCACTCTTGCTTGGCAGAAGCAAAACTGATCTACGCTTTACTTCGCTGGGCGAGGGCAGGGCACTGACTGATGTTGTGGTTACTAACATTAAGAACTCAGACGGTCAAGAGCTATATGTTGAGACCTCTGGTCCCAGGGACGGAAAGTCTACTATTTTTGAAATCGCAACTATCCAACCATACATTGGACCATTTGGAAAAATTGAATTCTACAAGGTAGTGCTTAGAAGGTCAGAGAATCAAGGGACCGAGGTCTAGCCATGATTAAGGTAAAGTTTGACGACACGCAGTTCGCAAAAGATATGGAAAATATTGCAGACTATGCAATAGGATTTCTAGAAGGTGCTGAGCGTGGCCGCAAGTCTATGCTTGAGGCAGTTGGAGAAAGTACTGCAGAGCTGTTGG
>JGI26079J46598_1001177_pt1 | contig 10556 bp, 3 predicted proteins | sample SaaInl59LU_5_DNA_FD_46598 | JGI IMG/M metagenome (IMG submission 46598) | reverse complement strand
TTGGACAGAGTCAGACGGCGATTCTGGTGGCCACGGATGGACCTGGATGTAGCTGAATGGGTGAAGACTTGCGTAACCTGTCAGCAGACCCAGCCGCGCCAAGGATACCCAGCAGGCTTGTTGCAGCCCCACACGGTGCCCAATCGGTTGTGGGAGGTGGTAAGCATAGACTTTGTCACTGGTCTCCCCACGACAGAGAGGGGTGTGAATGCCTTCGCCACTTTTACATGTAAACTGAGCAAAATGGTGCATGTGGTCCCTATGACATATAACGACAGCTCAGCGGAGGTGGTAACCAGGATGTTCATGAATGCAGTATGGCGACTGCACGGGGCTCCAATGAAGATTGTGTGCGACCGGGACCCACGCTTTCGGGATGCCCTGACACAGGAGTTCATGCGACTGATGGGCGTAAAGGTAGCTAGCACCACCCCCTATCACCCACAGAGCGATGGCCAGGCGGAGCGCAGCAACCACACAGTGGAGCGCATGCTGCGTTGTTATGTGGCGGAGAACCAGGAGGACTGGGACCTGTGGGTAGCACCAGTGGAGTACGCCATCAATGACTCCAGGTCAGCAGTAACAGGGTTCTCACCGTTCGAGCTGGTGTACGGACATGCGCCAGCAACCCAGCTAGACCTCTTCATGGATGCAGCACTAGAGGGAGGCGCAAGGAAGAGGAAAGGAGGACGCACGGCAGCGGACAAGCAAGGCACGGCGCATCAGTTGGCCAGGCAGTTCGCGCAGCAGCTGCAGGCGGCACGGGTGGGCTTGCAGATGGCTCAGCAGCGCATGATGGAGCAGTTTGATGCACGGCACCGGCTTCAACAGTATAAGGTGAATGATCAAGTGTGGGTGGACGGACAACACTTAACGTTGCCAGGTGACAAGGGCCTGAAGCCCAAGTTGCGCAAGCTGCGCCACGGACCCCTACGAGTGGTAGAGTGCTTGTTCAGTGACCGGCAGCAGGAGTTGCCAGTGCAGGACCGAGGGGCCCCATCAGCATACAGACTGGAGTTGCCAATACACTGGAAGGTGCATGACGTATTCACTGCAGATAGGCTCAGTCCAGTCCAGTCAGGCGCCAGTCACTTTGTCAGCCGACGAGAGGAGATGGTACCACCACCGGTAATGGTAGAAGGGCAGAAGGAGCGCGAGGTAGAGCGCATCATCCGAACTCGCTTCAGGAAGCTAGGCGGGAAAGCTGGCGGGACAGTACAGGAGTGGTTGACAAAGTGGAAAGGTTTGCCACACAGTCACAGCCAGTGGCGAACCAGAGAGGACCTGGAGGGCAAAGGAGGCAGGCTGGAACCCTTGAGAGTCTTTGAGGCCGATGAGGAGAGGCAGAGAAAGGCTCCAGAGAAGAGGCGCAGGATGACGCACGGCCAGCAGCAGGCGCAGAGGGCTCAGCTCATGGCAATAAAGGCCCCCACCCCGAAGGTTTACAGTAGGGGTGCTAATCAGGTCTACCAGCCTCATCTCGCGACGGTGCGGCATCCTGTGAGGATCCTGGTCCTCTTCTGTGGGACTGGGTCTGTAGAGCAGCAGTTCCAGCGGCAATTTGACGGTTGCGAGGTGGTGACAGTGGACATTCTTCCTAAGTGGCAAGCAACATGCACCGAGGATATTCTTCACTGGAACTACAGGCTGTACCCCCGGCACCATTTCGACGTAATCTGGGCGAGCCCACCCTGTAAGGAGTACAGCAAGGCCAAAACTAGGGGAGTACCAGACCTGGAGTTGGCTGATCGGCGAGTGAAGCGTACCCGGCAGATCATTGAGTACTACGATCCGGCGTATTACTTCCTTGAGAACCCTGCTGGAGATGCGCTGCGAGGGCTGCACACGCGACCCGTGATGAAAGGTTTGCCCGAGCCCCACCTCGTCTCTTACTGTAGATATGGGACGCCCTACATGAAACCTACACATATCTGGACAAATGCCCCTTTGTCCGTACCTTTGCTGCAGTGTACCCACGCGACACCATGTCCTGCAAGGGCTGTGCTGGGAAAGCACGAGAACACGGCGCAGGAAGGAGTCTCGGCGTCTAGAACGCGAGGCATGGGGTCAGCTCAAGCAGTGTATGCGATCCCGCGCACCTTGTTGCACCACCTGTTCAGTGAACTGAAGCTGGGAGATCGCGTGAGCGAGGAGAGCGCGGCGGCCGCCATGGACCTCATCGCCGCCGTAACAGCCCAGACGGACGAGCTCGTGGAGCAGAATCAAGATACTGGGGTGTAAAAACCCTGGGGCGCAAGGACGCACAAGACCCGCAGGATGAGGGAAGTACTGGAGCTTCTGAACCGTCTAAGCGTTGGCAGCGTAATTCGGGGATGGGGTCTTCGGGAAAACCTCCAGAGCGGAAGGGGGCCCAGACCCAAGAACTGGGGGGCACGGGACCCGAGAACCCGGAGTAGAAGGGGACCCAGACCCAAGGACTGGGGGGCACGGGACCCAAGAACCCGAGGCTTAGAAGCCAACGTCACTGTGCAGCTTGTTGATCCTCAGACAATGTATATAAGGGCAAAACACTAAGCGCTAGCGAGGACGTGAACGCGCCTAAAAGGGGGGGAGAGTTGTACTAGGGTAAGNGCAAGACAGAATGACAGGCGTGTCAGAATGACCAGCGACAGCCCCTATGACAGTCACAATTGATGACAGGCATTCGGATGACCAGATGACAAGAATGACTGACAGAAATGAGTGACAGGAGTGACGCTTTTTGAATCTGCACCTACAGCAGATATGGACTGACAGAAATGGTGGGAAATCCAGGCCAGAAATGGTGGGAAAACCAGCAGTCTCAGACAGTCCGGAATATTGGAGGGAACTCAGGTGAACCTCCTATTCTGCCAGATCAGCAGGTTTGTAATTATTTCGGAGAGATATGGAGTGGACTCAGAAATAATTATAGGACTGATCAGCAGTTGCATTGATGGGACTGATCGACTTCAGTTGAGGCAGAATATGATGTGACCACCAGGCCAGATCGAGTTTCGAGGAATGAGCAGTCGGAATCCGAGGACCCGAATCGACATGGTTGCAATTAAAGAGCCGAACAGGCTCCTGCATGTTAGTTTACGATTTGTTACATTTTAACAGCCACCTCTGGTTGTTAGTAACTTCGACATTAACAGTTTAAAGATCCGTATCAATATATCATGCATACACCAATGTATATCTTTGTAGGACTGAACTAGGTTCCTTCCTGACATTGCACAGTAGACAGCTAGGCTCTTAGAGAGCCCCCCGAACAACTGGTATCAGCGTGGTTGCGTTAGACGCGACCTGTCCGTGCCGACAGTAACGGGTTTACAAATTGCCGGTACGCAAGTTCCGGGAGACCTTTCCGCGAGCTTCCAGAAGATTCTGAAGACAACGACGTAAAAAGCGCTTAATTGCGTCCGCCTTTCGTCAGGGCTGTGAAATATCGTCAGATAATATCAACGGCACCCGTTTCCGCACGCGTGCGAATTTTGTAACTTGTCCTTGCAGGTGGCTTTCCGCGGGATTCGTTTTTTATTCGCCGAAAAACAGCGTGAATCGGCAGATTTTTGCCGCCCGAATCTTGTGCGCTCACTGCCGTTAACGTGCGTTCGCGTCACAGTCAATCATGGACACACAACGTGGAATTCTGCAGCACGCAGCTGTTGCGACTTCCGCGGGACAATCGCCGTTCTTTCCAGCGGCGAGTTACTCTGAATCTATCGGCCCCGGGGGTGTTTCCCAACCGGGCTGGCCCTTTCCACAATCGGCTGCGTATACGCAACCTGGGCCTTCGTACGTCAACGCACCGCAACAGCTTGACGGAAATTCCGTGAACGGGCCTGTACGAGATCTGCCGCAGCACAACTTTATGTCGGCGCCGCCGCAATTTCAGCAGAATTCGTACAATTTCCCTGGCCCATACAGTGAGCACAACGAGCGCAATTTCAACGGTGGTCCGGTTATGTCCACGCCGTGGGATGCAGCGTCGCAGTACTGGCTGCAGCAGCAGCAGCAGCACCAGCTGGACCTGGCGCAGCAGCGGAATTATCAACAACAGGCTTTTCTCCGGCAGCAACAGTATGGGCAGCAACACCAGCTGCCACCACGTGCCTTGTGGCCGCAGGAGATTTCGTCGCCGGCGACGTCACCGTTTGGCTTCTCGCACGGGGTGCCGGCGGGGTACCCTCCGCCGGGTGTAACGTTCCCGGCAGTGTCGAATTTGCCAGTACCCGGTTCCGCCCCGTACCCACCGGTGTCGGCAGCACCGAATTGGGCCCCGTACTATCCTTCAGCGGCAGTCATGGCCCCGCAGCAACCGCCTGCTGTGACACCGTTTCTGAGCGTTGCTGGTGCAGGATTTTACCCTTCTGCAGGAGGGGGAGAGGCTGTGCAACTACCAGTGNGTCCAGCACCACCTGGTACACTGCCCAGTGAGCAAGCAGCAGAGGATACTCCAGCACCTGTGACCCCTGTTCACCCTGCCGTTTTCACTCCTGCTGTCACTATTCTGCAGGAGCAGGAACGGATGGATACAGCAGCCTTAGCAGCCCAGTCCGTATCAGCGACTGCGTGCCCGAAAGTGGGGGATAGGGTCCCCAAACCGACCTTGTGCGCCGGAGGCTCTGGCGAAAATTCTACGTTATCCGCATCTGGAGAGGCTGCAGTGATCGCTTACCCAAAAGTGGGGAATCGGGCCCCCACGTCAACCCTGTGCGCCGGAGGCTCTGGCGAAATTTCGACGACGCCGGTATCTGGAGCCACAGCGACGGACGCTTACCCAAAGGTGGGAATTCGGGCCCCCACACCGACCCTGTGCGCCGGAGGCTCTGGCCAAATTCCTTCATCACCTGTAGCTGAACAGAACATCGCGACAACTTGCCCGAAGACGGGGGATAGGGTCCCCAACCCAACCCTGAGCGCCGGAGGCCCTGGCGAAAATCCGATGCAGCCAGTGTCAGCATTACAACACGTGGATTTTGTACTACCAAATTCCAGTGTCCCCGTGGAGGATTTTCCAGCGCTACCCCTTCCAGCAGCACCGTACCCAGCAGTGGAAACAAGGAAGGAACTGGCTAGCCAGGAGTTGATAGCTGCCCTGGAGAAAGCAGGACCGCAGCTGCAGGAAGGAGTGCAGTCTCTCAGAGCTCTGAGGGAATCAGCCAGTCTTCAGCCCTCAGAACTTCCAGTTCAACCAGCTCAGTCAGCTCAGCCAGCCGGACAGCCTTCAGCCCCTCAGGAAGATAGGCAGAGGCCTCAAGACACGAGGAAGGAGCTCCGATCGCCTGAGCAGATAGCCCTGGACCGTGCTACAGTAAGTGCGGGAAGGATCAGAAGGTCAGGGTGGTAAGATGGACAGAGGGAGACAGCCCTCAGTGGAGCGATCACAGTGGAGACAGTGCGGATTCACAAGCTTCAGCCCCTGTGAGGATACAGATAGTGGCATTATCAACTGGAGAGAAGAAGACCCTCACGCAATGGTTCTACAATGAACCACGCACCCGGAGCGGTAGGATCCACTGGCATCCAGCCTCTCAGCAGGAATTAGCAGCATTGCGAGCACAAGTAACGGAGAGGGAGTTCAAGCGTGCTCTCAAACATGGAACCCTGCTACATCAGGAAGGACTGCCCAGGAGACTCTTTGCAGGAGTGAACTTTGGTAGAGCGCGCGTTAAGGAAGGAGGAGCGACCCCTACCCGCAACCCTTTCACAGCACTCTCAGCAGTCCCGGCAGAAGTCCAGAGGCAGCCCACACAGCAGTGGGTGGAAGTACCCAGCTGCGGACTGGCACATCCACCAGGCTTTTCGCCAATTCCCCGCTTCCCTCCCAGCGACAGCAGTGAGTCCAGTGACTCCACAGTTTCCCCGGAACGAGGCAGTCGCAGCAGTAGGCGTAAAGGCAAAAGTAGCAGCAGCAGCAGCAGCAACAGCAGCAGCAGCAGCTGCAGCAGTGACGGACGCAAGAAGAAACGAGGAAAGGCACAGAGGAAGAAGAAAAAGAAGAAGATGCACGACAAGAAGCAGCGTCGTCAGAAGGAGCGTGAAGCAGTAGGGAAAGGGGAGGCTGTCGCAGAAGAGTGGGAGCTGACAGAAAGGATGGCAGTCAGGGCGTTGTTTAAAAACAAAGCCCTGCGGGATCAGGCCTTTGACTGCCTGCCAGAGGAGCGCCAGCAGGTTATAGCGGAAGCGCTCAGCAGCGGAAAGGAGGTGAGATGGGAAAAGGAGGGTTGGGAGGCCTTGATGGCAACCCAAACTGCGGTGCTAAAAGGAAAGGACAGTATGGCTCCTCCCTGTCCACAGGCTCCCACGCCAGAGGAGTCAGAGCTAGTCTGGTATGACTGGACCAAGGCCCAGCACCCAACCCTGAACTCAGATCAGGCTTGGCAGCTGGCTGTGGCCAACCGGACAGAGTCTGGAGCGTCCCCATCCAAGACAGGCAGCGGTGAAGCATCAGGCTCAGCATCGTCATCAAAGGCGGCTCAATCGAGTCAGGCTGAGCCTTGGAGGAATGGAGGTGTCCACTGGTGCCTATCACCGTGGAACAGGGCATCAGGGAGTATGTGCGGCGTCACAACGCTGATGCCCAGGAGGCGGTGGCCCTAGCCACTAAATACTCCAAAATGGCTGTGGGGTATGGGCATGCTCAGAATCACAGGGCTCGTGAGGCATTGGACAGTCCAGTGGTGCAGCTATTAGGTCAGAGACCGGACCAGGCAGTACCCAGTGGCACGGACTGCAGCAGATGTGGCCGTCTGTTGCTATCTCCATCCGGGCAGGTCAAGGTGGCCTCGGGATTGATATGGGACGTCCTGCTGGGATCCAACCAGGAGTGCAGGCAGGTGCCACTTTGTCAGGAGTGCACCAAATCCCCATGGGTTGGAGCGTTAGCTAACCTGCCCGATATCCCAGCCCCAGAGGTCTCTGTGCCACGCCCACAGCCGCCACTGACGCGGTCCTCTCAGCCACCGCCCGAAGAGCCAGAGGAGGAACCGCCTAGGAACCCCCCAGGGCTGTCTCAGGAGCAAGAGGAGAGGGATGCACAGCGGGCGGAGCTGACCAGACTGAAGGAGCTGGAGGCGGAGGATAGGTTGTTAGCTGCTGTACAGAAGCTAAGAGACCGCATCACCAAGTACACCTGCCCCACTGACAGTTCGGGAGGAGACAGGCCACCCGGGCATTTGTTAGCACCCCTGAAGCGGTTCATGAGGGAGCTACAGGACTACTTCAAGGAGGCGTTGGTAAAGAGAGCGCTGACAAGGAAGAGGGTCAGCAACGACGAGGAGCGGGAGAAGACCACCATCACGACCATTCCGGAGGAGCTGCGGCTGATCGTCAGGGACCGAGTGGAGGGGTCAGCGCAAGGAGTGCTGAACCAAAAGGTGTTGGCGGGGCAGATGCAGAGTTCGGACGACCTGGTGGCCACACTGGCACGCGCCTGTGTCAGTGACGCCCACCTCAGCATCCTGCCCAACATGTTGTCACGAGCGCGCCAGGCGTCGGGTAAGAATGCGGGAAGGAACGCGGCTACCTTCCACCACTCCTTAATGGAGTCTTTTGACATGTTGGACATGCTGCACAACCACGGGGTGACAGGACCGGTGCACAGAGCAGCACTGCCAGGGATATTTCTGAGTGGGCTGACACCCGAGCTGCACGCTAGGGTCCACAAGGAGTTGGTGGGAAAGGTTGACTTCAATCAGAGCTCAGGGGAAGAGGGATGGGAAGCGGAGCTGTTGCGGAGGTATGTGGAGCAGGCTACACTAGAGGAGCGCAGGGACCCGGTGGCCATGAAGACAGCACGAGACCAGTCCCCCTTTCCTATAGCTCCCCTGATGGAGTTTCTGGAAGAAACAGAGTCCCCAACAGAGTTGTGCTATGCAGTGCCAGCAGCAGCAACTGAGGTGGAGGGTAGGCAGCTGCCGGGGTCGTCCACTTACACAGGCTGCCGCAAGTGCAAATCGAAGGACCATCTAGCTCGAGATTGCCCACAACAACACCATCCGCAGCAGAAGGCAGCATGGGTGAAGTGCATATGGGAGGAGACCTTCGAGACCTTCCAGAACGCGGGACTGGACACTGGCGAAGGTGGGATAGTGGAGCAACAACTGGCTCTGGTAGCACCCTTACACATGGATTTTGCCGCGGGAGAGCAGATGGGGGCCGGACCCTCTCCCGGGCAAAGCGGCTAGGTCCCCGGGCCCGCGAGGTGAGTACTCCGCACCTCGCCGTGGGCAGTAGGAGTGGGACCGGTTCCGGGGGGGAACCAAGAAGGGGCAGGCAAAGTCAGCCTTATAGATGGGACACTCACTCTAAGGAGGACCACAGGCTGAGGCACGGACCCGGGCCGGCACAGCGAGCGGTGGAGAAGCTGAGGCGGGCCGTCCGGTGGCTTAAACGGTCGCACCCGGTCACGGTGGTAGCCCCAGGAAGAGCGGAGCCAGACGCAGCCCCAGCGCAGCCATCCCAGCCCTCAGAGGTGCAGATACGGTTCCCTCTGTTTGGGAAGGGGAGTCAGGGAGCTCCTTGCTCGAAGGGGGTGTATCAGCGCGCCCTGCAGCCGCCAGGAGCCAGGAGGGTGCGTTTCAGGGATGAAGTGGCGCCCCATCAGTTGAGCGGCAGAGCCTTGCGGCGACAGCTGGATCGCGCCAAGCAGCCAGTCCTGTCACACGCTCAGCAACGATTGCGCAGTGAGCGGTCAGCAGCTTGGGAGGCAGCGCGGACAGGGACTCGGAGAAGGAGGGAGGTGGGAGTTCACGCGCACAGAGTCAGAAGCGCTTTAGCACAGATTCGGGGGCGAATCGACCACCTGCGGAAAATCACCCAGGCGAGCAAAGCAACGGAGGCAGCTCGGCCAGCACCTTGGCCGGATGACCCGGCACCGGAGGATGAGGTCACTAGGCAGGCCCGTTGGCAGGCTAATATAGCTGAAGCGGGCACGTATCACCTGCCGGATGATGACTCAGATGAAGTGCTGAACCCGCCGGAGGAAGAGCCAGGCTTGCACAAACTGGCTAGTATCAGACCCGAAATGGGAGTGGATGCGGGGTCTGGGCGCTGGGGGGAATGGCTGGACGCGAACACTTTAGCCGCTATGGACGCGAAGGGTCCCACGCTACTGATATTCTGGGCATGGGTGGGGAGAGAGCGGGTGAAGGTCTTGGTGGACACGGGAGCCTCTTCCAGCTTCACATCATCGCAGGTGGCAAAGAAGCTTAAGCTCCAGCCCTCGGTGCATGAAACTCCCATGAGGGTGCAGGTGGCGGACGGAACGGTGTACGACGCCAACTCTTGTGTCCGCCCAAAACTTACTGCAGAAACGCGTAAGGGCAGCTACGCTAAGCAGGTCACACTGCGGGTCATGCCTTTGTCTTTGGGTGTGGACATAGTGCTGGGAGGTGACTGGTTGCGGGCACAGCGGAGGGTCACCTTCGACTACGCGCAGTATGGAAGCTTGCAGTTCGGCCATGGGTCACAGAAGGTTGTTATTGCGGGTTGTAATCCGGGGTCGTCATCCGCAGGGACGGGGCAAGCCATGGGGCTGGTGGAAGCGCAGCTCATCAGCACCAAGCAGGCGAGGAAGGACCTGCGGGCCTTGAAGAACAGCGGCGAGGAGGCCTACCTGATGTACTTGGCCCCAGATGGTACGTTTAAGGTGGAGGCCACTGACGACCCCTCTTCACCCCTAGAGGCAGCTACGGTCTTGTCAGAGTCATCCTCATCATCATCGTCATCAGAGGCAGAGGGTGACCACGCTAGCCAAAGGGGGGGAGAGGATACCTCATGTGGGGAGGACTGCGACAGCGAGGCCACTGAGGCGAGCGTAGCAACCCTGGTCTCTGACAGCAGCTCTGATGAGTCGGAGTGGGACGCGACGGACAAGGAGGACTGGGCGCAGGAGCAGGTCTGTGCGGTGCGCCCGGTGACGTGCCCCACGTCAGCTCCCCCGGCTGTGCGTAACTGGGGGCCATATCCAGTGCGAGCTCGGTGGGAAGCTTTTCAGATGCTGCCAAGGGAGCGCAGGGAGGGAGCGGCCCGGGACCATGCAGAAGGGTTGGAACCTGACTGGGAGGATGAGGCGTACCAGCTATGGATGACAGCGCAGGCGTTGCAGGAGCAGCGCGATACCAGGCCAAGGAGGAGGCGGCACGGGGAACGTGCTGCCACGGCGGCACCTGTGATGGCGGAGGCACCGGCGGTACCCGAGGCAGGGCGGAGCGGGGGCGAGAATGACGAGGCCACGCAGCGGAGCCGAGGCGAGGACGACAAAGCCGAGCAGGTAACCAAGCCAGCGCCGCCCGACGAAGAGGACGCTGACGAGGTTCCTCAGTGGATCTGGGAGGAGCTGGAGAACCTGAAGAAGCAGTACGCAGACGTGGTTGGCATGGAGTTACCAAAGGGGGTCACGGACCGCGAGTACAAGTCCACGTTGCGATTGGACCCGGAGTACCGAGATGGAGCGAGGCATAAGAGGTGCTACAAGCTGTCCTCGGAGGAGTTGCGGCAACTCCGCGAACAGCTGGATGAGCTTTTGGCTAAGGGCTACATCCGACCTTCATCTTCACCGTGGGGTA
>JGI26079J46598_1001166_pt1 | contig 10627 bp, 9 predicted proteins | sample SaaInl59LU_5_DNA_FD_46598 | JGI IMG/M metagenome (IMG submission 46598) | reverse complement strand
GGATAATTTTGTGGTACCTCCAGGAATCGAACCAGGGACACAAGGATTTTCAGTCCTTTGCTCTACCAACTGAGCTAAGGTACCATCGCCTTAGCGGATGCAAATATAAAATGTTTTTTTACATCTGCTAAAGAAATTTTAAAAAATCTGTTGTATTTTTGAAATTCTATTGAAAAAAAACATGAATCTAGTTATAGATATCGGCAATACACAAGTGAAAGCAGCTGTTTTTGAGAAAGATACATTGCAATATGTTGTTTCTTTTGATAAAAGAAGCATTTTTTCACAAATAAAAGCAATCATAAAAAAATATGATATTTCAGATGCAATTCTGTCCAATGTTGCTTTAATTTCAGAGATAAAACTAAAAAAATTACAACAAATAGTTCAACTAAGAATTATTTCTTCATCAACAAAAGTCCCTTTTATCAACTCATACCAAACACCCAAAACTTTGGGAGTAGATAGAATTGCTTTGGCTACGGCTGCGGTTCGTGAGTTTCCAAATAAAAATGTTTTGGTGATCGATGCTGGGAGTTGTATTACTTTTGATTTTATTACTTCCAAAAATGAATATTTGGGAGGTGCAATATCACCAGGAATCCGTATGAGGTTTCGATCATTAAATTATTTTACTGCAAATCTACCTTTGTTAGTCAAAGAAGAGCCTATAGATTTCATAGGAACTGACACAAAAGAAAGTATCAATTCGGGTGTTGTAAATGGCGTACTTCAAGAAATAGATGGAGTTATAAACCATTATAAGAATAAATATTCACATTTAACAGTTGTTTTAACAGGTGGAGACACAAATTTCTTGTCAAAACAATTAAAAAGTAGCATATTTGCCCATCAAAATTTTCTTCTAAAAGGATTAAATGATATTTTGATATTTAACTTAAACAAATGATTAGATATATCTTATTCGTTTTTATACTAATGACTTCTTTTGCTATTTCAGCCCAAAGAACAAATTCATCACCTTATTCTTATTTTGGAGTAGGAGAAGAATTCAATCCTCTTACAATAGAACAGAGTGCTATGGGGGGTATAGGAGTTGCTTTTAGTCATTATAAGTATTTAAATTTNACCAATCCTGCAGCCTATGCAAACCTAAGATATACAACCTATTCTTTTGGGGTGTTGAATAATGATTTAACCGTAGACGATGGAAATGTAAGTCAAACATCCAACGCGACTAGTTTAAGTTATTTTACGTTGGCTTTTCCTCTNGGGNCAAAAGCGGGNATGTCTTTTGGAGTNCAACCCGTTTCTACCGTAGGTTACTCTTTATTTAATTCCGTTTTGGATTCAAATGGAGATACTTCAGAAATCTCGACCTTTTCAGGGAATGGTGGTGTAAGTAGGTTTTACGGGAGTTTTGGGATCAAAATAACCAAAGAACTTTCTTTAGGTGTTGAAGCTGACCTCAGTTTTGGTAAGGTAGATAATAGTATCGCTAACCAAAGACAAAATGTTCCCTTAGCAACAAAATTTAAAGAAAATAAACAAGTTAGAGGAGGTTCTGTCACCTTGGGGCACAGTACAAAAAACAATTGAAAAATAAACTTGAAATAAGTGCTGGAGCTTCTATAAAATTAGGAAATGATTTAAAAGTATCAGGTAGCAGTCATACCTACTCATTATCATTCACTAGCTCAGGATCAGAAATAATAAAAGATACGCTTTCATTTATTGGTGCAGATGGGATAGCGAAAAAAATACAATCCATCGATGGGAAGTATCGATTACCTACAAAAACAAATTTTGGGATTGGTATGGGTAAGTTAGACAAATGGTATGTAGGTGTAGAATATGAAAATCAGAATGCAATAGAAACTTTGGGTTTTTCAAATACATCTAATTTAGCCTACAATTACGGTAATTCCAATAGAATCTCATTAGGAGGTTTTTACTTGCCAAAAATAAACTCAATATCTAGTTACTGGAGCCGAGTGACATACAGGGCTGGTATTCGTTTCGAAAACACTGGTTTAAAGGTAGATGGTTCAGGATTAAATACAAATTTCACTCCTATAGACGACATTGGCATATCTTTCGGACTAGGTTTACCACTGAAACAATTATCTTCTTTAAATCTAGGTTTTGAGTATGGTAAAAAGGGAACTACCGCTAATTCACTAATACAAGAAAACTATTTTAATTTTAGATTAGGTTTGTCTTTGACAGATACCAACTGGTTTCAGAAAAGAAAAATTGATTAAAAAATGAACAAAATGAAAAAAACAACGTTTTTATTAATTGCGATACTTTTGTTAAACATCACAAAAACAAGCGCTCAAGAGGATGCAAATAGAGAATGTACCATTAAGTACAATCTTTTCAAAGGAGATTTTCAGTCTAAAAAATATGACGAAGCGTATACGAATTGGTTATTTTTAATGGATAATTGTAAAGATTTATCCGTTAATATTTATAAGTACGGAGCTACTTTAGCAGAAGATGTTAAGAAAGACCCGGTTTTAGCCAAGAGAGTCTATGAACAAAGATTACAATATTTTCCAACAAAAAATCCTGCCAAGGTTCATAGTGACTATGCTACTTTTTTGTCAAAAAATAAATTAGCTTCTGATGATGAGATTTTTGCTATTTTAGAAAAAGGATATAGTATTGACCCAACGAAAATGGGTGTTAAAAATTTATACAGATATTTTCAGGGAGTAACAGATAGATATAAAGACACGAATCCTCAAAAAGTATTTGATACTTATGATGATGTTTTAGAAAATGTGACTTTAAAACTAGAAGGATATGCGAAAAAGTTAATTCCTTTATCAGACTCTACAAGAGTTTTAGGGAAGAGAGAGAAAAGTTTAAAAAGAGCTTACACGATTAACTCTAGAGCGTTAGGTACTGTTGAGGGGAATTTAGATGCCATAATTTCTGAAATAGCAACCTGTGAAAGATTAGTGCCCTTATACCAGAGAGATTTTGAGATCAATAAGTCGAATGCTGTTTGGTTGAAAAGATCTGTTTCTAGAATGTTTAATAAAGGGTGTCAATCTGAGCCTTTGTTTGAAGTTTTAGTAAGAGCTTATGCAGAAGCATCTCCGTCTCCAGAAGCCTACGCTTTCTTGGCGAGTGTTTTAGAGGGTAAAAATGATTTGAATGGAGCTTCAGAAATGAGGCAAAAGTCTTTTGATCTTGAAACAGATCCTATTAAGAAAGCAAAAATAAAATTAAAATTTGCTCAAGCGGCCAAAGGAAGAGGGCAGTTAAGCAAAGCGAGGAGTTTAGCCAGAGAAGCTATTAAATTCAATTCTAATTACGGAAAAGCGTATTTATTTATTGCTAAATTATACCAAACTAGTGTAAATAAGTGTGGTAAAAACGAATTTGAGAAAAGAATGGTGTATGTTGCTGCTTTGAACAAAGCAAGAAAAGCTGCTTCTGTAGATCCAAGTATCTCAGGAATCGCTAAGAAATACATTAGAAATTACACTGCAAATGCACCTANTAAAAAAGTTATTTTCACCGCTGGTGTNACTCCTGGTAGTAGCTTCCAGATAAAATGTTGGATTGGAGAAACAGTTAAGGTTCCATTAAAATAATTTTTTGAAAAGTATAAAAAACATAATCCAAAAAAGCATTGCTGTACTAAGTCTTACAGTAATGCTTTTTTCTTGTTCTAANAATACGCAAGAAGTCAGAGATTTTCTTGCTTCCAAAAATTTGCCAATTGGTATTGCCAAAAATGCATTTCACGTTTACAAGGATTCAGGTAGAATTACCTCAAAATTAATCACCCCTTTATTACATGATTTTAGTAACCGAAAACAACATCCATACAACGAGTTTCCTGAGGGAATCAAAATTATAAATTTCGAAGAAAAAGATTCTGTAACAATTACCGGTAATTATGCCATATCTTATTCAAAGACATCTGTTTCTGAAATTACAGGAAATGTTGTTGTTTTAAATCATACTGAGCAATCTAAATTAGAAACAGAACGATTACTTTGGGATCAGAATACACAATATTTTTTCTCTGAAAAAGCATTTATACTAAGTACTNTGAAAGACACTGTTTACGGTATAGGATTTGAATGTAAAGAAGATTTAAGCATGCATTTAGCAAAAAAAACAATAGGAAATATAATCACCACAGAAAAATAATTTAATGAACACAATTTGGAAATTTTTTCAATACGGATATTTAATAGTTGCACTAGTATGTTTAATTGAAGCTTTTAGTAAATGGAGTCTAGAGAGAGAAAAAGCTTATTTATTTTTGGGTGCTTCAATTTTTATTATCTTAGTTTTTTTCTTTAAAAGACATTTTAGAAAAAAAATAGAAAAAAGAAACAACCTAAATAAATAGATTATAAATTTCTTCATGGAAATTGAAATCATCATTATACTTACTTCAATTGTTTTTTCCGCATTTTTTTCGGGAATGGAAATTGCTTTTGTCTCGGCGAATAAACTGCACATTGAATTAGAAAAAAAAAGAGAAGGTTTTCTTCCAAAAATTCTTAACAAAATCACCCATAAATCATCNAANTTTATCACAACAATGTTGGTTGGTAATAACATCTCTTTGGTGATATATAGTTACTATATGGGAGTTTTTTTAGTTGATACTCTTCCGCTAGCGTCTTACAATAGGTTTTCTATTTTACTGGTTCAAACGTTAATTTCAACCATTGTTATATTAATTACAGCAGAGTTTTTACCCAAAGCTATTTTTAGAATTTACGCGAATGAAGTTTTAAAATTATTTGCAGTTCCTGCCTACATATTCTNCATTCTATTTCATTTTTTTTCAGAATTCATTACCCTTATTTCAGACTTTTTTTTACGAATTTTTTTCAAAACAAGGGCCGATGAGCTCCAAACAGAATTTAGTAAAGAAGAGTTAGGTAATTATATTTCAGAACAATTAGAGACTGGAAATGATAACGATGAAATGGATTCAGAAATTCAGATTTTTCAAAATGCCCTCCATTTTCATAATGTTAAAGCAAGAGAGGTGATGGTTCCTAGAACAGAAATTGTTGCTGTAGAACTTCATGAAAAAGTAACGAATTTAAAAGACCTATTTATAGATACAGGATTGTCTAAAATCTTAGTTTATAAGTCTTCTTTAGACGATGTGATTGGATATGTGAATGCTTTCGAATTGTTTAAAAAACCAACAACAATTAAAGCTATTTTATTGCCATTAGAAATTGTACCAGAATCTATGATGATTAATCATGTTTTAAATAACTTGACAAAAAAACGAAAAAGTGTTGCAGTGGTAGTCGATGAATATGGTGGTACCTCGGGGATGATAACTTTGGAGGATATTGTTGAAGAATTATTTGGTGAAATTGAGGATGAACACGATACACAAGTTTTTATAGAAAAGAAAGTATCTAAAATAGAATTTAACTTTTCTGCAAGGTTAGAAGTAGATTACTTGAATGAAGAATATGGTTTAAACATTCCTAAGTCTGAGGCATATGAAACCCTTGGAGGTTTTATTATTAATTTTACAGAAAGTATTCCTAAGAAAAATGAAGTCGTGAGTATTGAGGGTTTTGATATAAAAATCATAAAAATGAGCAGTACTAAAATTGAAGAGGTCTGCCTAAAAATAACAGAGGAAGACACATAGAGTTTAAGATTTTTTGACAAAGGCTTTATTACCCTCTCTTCTCCTTACTAATAAGTATAAAATCGGTTGCAATATTAAAAGCCAAATTGTATATTCGCACACCGAAATTAAATAAATGACGTATGGCAGTATTAGCAAAAATTAGAGAACGTTCAATGTTTCTCATCATTATAATTGGTTTAGCACTTTTTGCTTTTGTGCTAGATCCTTCTACTTTGGGTGATTTTTTCAACTCAACTAAAGTGAATGAAATAGGGGAGATCAATGGAGAGTCTATTTCAAGACAAGCATTTGCATCTGAATTAGAAGTATATAAGCAACAAGTAGGAAATCGTGTTTCCGAAATGCAAGCTAGTAAAAATGTTTGGGAGAACATTGTCAGAAAAAAGATCTATCAAAATCAGTTGTCTGAAGCAGGCGTTACTGTTGGTGAATCTGATGTTTGGAATGAAGTGATTAATTCAGCTTCTGTAAAAAATAATCCTCAGTTTAAAAATGAAATAGGTGTATTTGATGAATTAAAATTCAAGAAATTTTTAGCAGATACCAAAGAAAATAATTCTCAAATGTGGGCTGCTTGGTCTGGATATTTGAACAAGGTTAGAGATAATGCAGAGAAGAATACTTACAACAATTTGGTCACTGCAGGTCTTGGGGCTTCTCTAAAAGAAGGAGAATTTCAGTATTTTTCAAACAACACCAAATTAACTACTCAATTTGTATTTGTTCCTTATACTTCAATAGCAGACAGTTTGGTAACAGTAACGAAGAGTGAAATTTCTTCTTATATCAAAGAAAATGCTATTAATTTCAAAGTAGATGAAACGAGAGATATTTCATATGTAAAGTTTGATATTACTCCTACTTCAAGTGATGAAAATAAAATTAAAGAGGAGGTTTCAGGGTTTATCGAAGATTTAAAAATAAGTTCGAATGAAAAAGAATTTTTAAGTGAAAATGATTCAGATTCTGACTTAGACGAAAATTATAAATTTGAAAACAGCATCAATAAAATGGTGTCTTCAAATATATTCAAAGGATCAAAAGGAGCTGTTTTTGGACCCTATAAAGATCAAGGATCTTTTAAAATATCAAAAATTACTGCGATTAAAAGAATGCCAGATTCGGTAAAAGCAAGCCACATTTTGATTCCTTTTGTTGGGGCACAAAGAGTTGCTCCTGATGTTAAAAGAACAGAAGAAGATGCTAAAAAATTAGCGGATAGTATTTTAAAAGTTGTAAAAAGAAATCGCAGTAAGTTTGCGAGAATGGCCAAAGATTTCTCTTCAGATAAGGGATCTTCAGAAAAAGGAGGTTTTTACGACTGGTTTAATTACTCTAGAATGACTCCAGGATTTAGAGACTTTGTTTTTGAAGGTAAAAAGAGAGACATAGGAGTTGTCAAAACACCATTTGGTTATCATGTAATTAAGATTGATGGGCAAAAAAATATTCAACGCGCTNTGAAGTTAGCAACCTTTAGTAGAAAAATACTTCCTTCTGAAACTACCGAAAATATTGTTTTTCAAGAATCAGAGCAATTTGCGTTATCAATTTCTAAGGATAAAAAGTTTTTTCAAGTAGCAAATGAAAATAAGTACCAAACAAAACCAGCAATTGGTTTGAAAGTTTTAGATGAAAATGTTCCAGGTTTAGGTAGTCAAAGACAAATTATTTCTTGGGCCTTTGGAAAAGAAACAACTCCTAGAGACTTTAAACGATTTGATTTAGAAGGAAGTCACGTGGTTGCCTTTGTGACTGCTAAAACCGAAAAAGGACTTTTATCTGCTGCAAAAGCAACCAATATTGTCAAGCCAATTTTAATGAATGAAAAGAAAGCAGCATTAATTGCTGAGAAATTTGATGGCACTACTCTTGAAGCAATTTCAAAAGAAAATGCTACGGTTATTAAAAACGCAAATGGTGTTACTTTAAAAAGCCCTACGTTAGTTGGAGCTGGTTCTGAGCCTAAAGTTGTTGGAGCAATGTTTACTGCAGAATTAAATAAAGTATACAAAAACATNACAGGTAAAAGAGGCGTATATGCTTTTGTATTGTCAAATAAAGAGTTACCAGCTGCGTTACCAAATTACGAATCTCTGAGAAAAAATATTTCTGCAGATAGAAAAAGAAAAACAACAGTCATTTATGAGGCAATCAAAAATGCTTCTGATGTTGAAGATAATAGAGCAAGTTTATATACTGCAAACTAAGCGATATATTTTATAAGTTACTTTAAACCGTTCAAATTTTGAACGGTTTTTTTTATGAGGGATTTTTAACTTTTTATTTTAAAAAATAACATTGATATTTCAATTTTAAGAAACGTAACAAAATGGTTCAAAGATTGTGCTCTTGAGAGGTTTTTAAGGGCTCTTTTCAGCGGAAAATAAATATAACGACCCTAAAAAAACCTCTTTGTAAAATCAAAGAGGTTTTTTGTATTTATTTAGTTAAGATTGAAGTTGTTATTTCTAACCATTCATAGAGATTAAAAACTCATCATTGTTTTTTGAGAATTTAATTCTCTCATTGATAAATTCCATCGCTTCAATTGGATTCATGTCTGCAAGATATTTGCGTAAAACCCACATTCTCTGAACGGTCTTTTCNTCTAAAAGTAAATCATCACGTCTTGTAGAAGATTTAATTAAGTCGATTGCTGGATATATTCTTCTNTTAGAAATATTTCGATCTAATTGAAGTTCCATATTACCAGTTCCCTTAAATTCTTCAAAAATTACTTCATCCATTTTAGAGCCAGTTTCTGTAAGAGCGGTAGCAATGATCGTTAAGGAACCTCCGTTTTCAATATTTCTTGCAGCACCAAAGAATCGTTTTGGTTTGTGAAGTGCATTTGCGTCAATACCTCCAGAAAGAATTTTCCCCGATGCAGGAGCAACCGTATTATACGCTCTAGCTAAACGTGTAATAGAATCTAATAGAATTACTACATCATGGCCACACTCTACGAGTCTTTTTGCTTTTTCTAAAACGATATTTGCAACACGTACATGTTTGTCTGCAGGTTCATCAAAGGTAGAAGCAACAACTTCTCCTCGAACACTTCTTTGCATGTCTGTAACTTCTTCTGGACGTTCATCAATTAGCAACACAATCTGATAAACTTCTGGGTGGTTTAAGGCAATAGATTTAGCAATGTCTTTAAGTAACATTGTTTTACCTGTTTTTGGTTGCGCTACAATCATACCCCGTTGACCTTTTCCTAATGGAGAAAATAAGTCTATAATCCTAGTTGATAAAGAGCTTCCTTTTTCTGCTAGATTGAATTTTTCTTGAGGAAATAAAGGGGTTAAATGTTCAAAAGAAATACGATCTCTAACTATATTTGGATTTAATCCGTTAATTTTTGAAACTCTAATTAATGGAAAATATTTTTCACCTTCTTTCGGTGGACGAACATTTCCTCTTACCGTATCTCCAGTTTTTAATCCAAACAGTTTAATTTGAGATTGAGAAACATAAATATCATCTGGTGATGATAGATAATTATAATCAGAAGAACGTAAAAAACCATACCCATCTGGCATCATTTCTAGCACTCCCTCACTTTCTATAATTCCATCAAATTCGAAATCTGGATCTTTGTATCTATTTTTAGATTTATTACCCCGACCTACAGTGTTGTTTTTTTCCCTATTCGTATCTCTGCTAGGTTTATTTTTATTGTTTTGAGATGAATTGTTTTTAGGATAGTTGTCGTTTCTTGGTTGATTAGGTTGATTAGGTTGATTTTGTTTCTTTTGTTGAACAGAATTTTGTGATGATAAAGGCTTCGTTTGCTCAACAGCTTTTTGAGGTTTATTTACTTGCTGCTTATTAGCAGTAGGTGCCTCCTTATTGTTCTCTTTTGCTTCATTGGATGTGTTTTTTTCAACACTTTCGATCTCTTTAGTAGTAGGAGTTGCCTCGTTAATTTTAACCTCTGAAGGCTTTGCTTGGTCTTTTGAAGATTTTGCAACTCTTTTTCTCTTGGGTTTTTCAACTTTTGGCTCGCTTTCATTTGGAGTCACTGTAGCTTTGCCTTTTGTTGGGTTTGCAGCTTGTACATCTAGAATTTGATACACCAAATCTAATTTTTTAAGTTGACTAATCTTTGTGAGCCCAATAGATTTTGCAATTACTTGTAAATCAGTAAGAGTTTTTGCTTTTAGTTCTGAAATTTCGAACATTCGTTATGTGTTAAGTTAAAATGTGAACCTTAATGATGTAAGATTGGTTATAATTTTTATTGATTTTATTTTATTGTATATAGTACTATACAAAATTTTATGTGTGGTTATGTTTTACAAATATATACAAATTTTTATAAGTTTTAGGTTTTCTTTTTTAAAAAGAAAACTCTACTTTTGTCCAGCTACTTTTTTAAGATGATTCAGAGAATACAGAGTATTTATTTATTATTAGCAACTGTTGCTTCGGGAGCATTAATATTTGTATTTAATTTATGGAATAATTTTAAAGAAGCAGTTTTTGCATTGGATTTGTTTTCAAGAGATTCCTATCTTTTAAAACTAATTCCTATGCTATTTTTGCTCTCTACTATTGCGAGCTTTCTTTCAATATTTTTGTTTCATGATAGAAAGTTGCAATTCGTTACAGGGCGGCTAATAATTTTGATCAATCTCTTTTTATTAGGAATATTGTCATATATATCTCTAACATTACCTGGAGAAGTTTCGATTTCGGAGAAAGGTATTGGGATGTTCTTACCAATTTTAGTCGTTTTATTTGTTGTTTTGGCAAATAAAGCTATAAAAAAGGATGAAGATCTTGTAAAATCTGTAGATAGATTGCGATAGACCTTACATATTAGTATATTTAGTGCGAAGAAAAACCGAGAAGTAAATTCTCGGTTTTTTTATTTTATAACTTTTTTCAAACACTCTCAAATTAATTTTTTTTTCAATAACTTAACAAAAAAAAATCATAAGTATCTGATAAATAAAAGATAAATACTTATATATACCAAAAACAGTGATG
>JGI26079J46598_1001164_pt1 | contig 10635 bp, 9 predicted proteins | sample SaaInl59LU_5_DNA_FD_46598 | JGI IMG/M metagenome (IMG submission 46598) | reverse complement strand
ATGAACCAAACCGCCCACATATCTCTTCAGATACCAAAATTTCAAATAACGTGACACAAAAAAGGCCAAATTACGCAATAACAATATGCGCAAAATGATCGTTCCTATATCGGTTTTCGTCTTCCGAACCGTAGTCTGATTGACCCGTCGTTCGCCCCGTTGTCGCTCAGCGCCTTCGGTAAAGGTGGGTTTAAGGTTCCCCGCTGAGAGTCGCAAGAGCTATTTTCATCTTTCTTTCATTTTTTTCATTTCCCGCAATTTTGGCGAATTTTTGGGAAACTGCGCAATATTTGAACCGAAAACCAAGGGCCAGCGTAACAATCGATCAGGCTGCATGGCTCAAGGCAACCTTTGGAGGTCGGCGGCGTTCTTTGGATGCCGAGATCAAGGCGCGCATCGCCGATCTTGCTCCATGAGTCGTGTGATTTCCGCCTTGGGCCGAACAGCGCGGCTAGACTGTCGTGGTCACAGCGATTCCCACCAGGACCAAAACCAACGCACTGCGCGCCACCATAGGCATGATCTTCATCAGCTTAGGATTAGGGGCCTGGCCTTTCTTGGCCATCGCAGCCGGATAGAAATTCATAAAGACCACCACCCCCAGCAAAGCGGTCGCCCCTAGAAGTTTAATATTGAAAGCCAGCCCAAGGTTCATGCCTCCGTAGACACGATAGGCCAAAGCAAACCCTGTTCCCCAGAGCAAGACCATCGCCACCAAGCCGATCCGCGCCAACTTCCCCATTGTTTTTTGCGTCGCAGCAGAGGGGGCTTCTTGCGCCATTTGATGCTCCTTCATCAAAAGACTATTGGCAACGCCCAATCCGCCAGCCAAAAATAGCCCTAGAAAGTGAAAGAATTTCAAAACTACAACAAATGTCATATGACCGCCCTACTCATTCAATGATTACCTTTGCGCAGAAAGCCACATTGTCACAGCAAGGTCAAACGGCAGGGCCTTCACAGCCTATACTGCACATGAACACGTCATAGCGCGTGGATTTTCCCAAAATCTGATGCGAGCAGGGTTTGATCCCAGGCATCGGGGCGGCTTTGGCCGGCCATTTCAGCACCACCCGCTGGCGGGCATGCCGCAAGGCCACCTGCATCAACGCGTCACAATCTTCATCGGTGCCGACGATCTCGCGCACTTGGCGCAGCTCACGTTTGACCAAGGCCGAGTTTTTACGCGGCGGATGCATGGGATCAATCAATATCGCCTCTGCGTCCAGATCTGGCAAAAGCACTTTCGCATCCCCATGCAAAAGAGTCATCCGCGAAAGAATTTCGCCAAAGACACCCCCCTCCTGCCGCGCCCGCGCCATGCCGTCTTGCAGCAAGCCATGCATGACGTCAGAGCGTTCAATCATCGTCACCTCCGCCCCCAGCGAGGCCAGGAGAAATGAATCGCGGCCCAGGCCCGCTGTGGCATCGACAATTTTTGGCGTTTTGCCAGCGCGCAGGCCCATGGCCTTGGCCAAATCCTGGCCGCGCCCACCACCAAAGCGCAGCCGGTGCGCCACAGCGCCGGTCACAAAGTCGACCCGCAATGCGCCCTCTGCTGGTGTCACGATAAAATATTTGGCGACAGGTAGATCAACTTGGGGCGATCCGCTTTGAAGGCCGCCGTCACCGCCTCTTGCATCTGCGCCAATGTCTCTGGTGCAGATGCATCCGCCCCGTAGGCCCGCGCCAGTTCCAGAAAATTTGGGTTTTTCGCAATGACCGCATTGGGGGCGATCTGGGCGCTGCGCATACTGTCTTCAATTTCCTTCAACTTGCCATTGTCCCATAGGATAATTGGTAAAGCCTGGCCAAGCTCAACGGCCGTGCCGAGCTCTTGCACAGAATACTGAAACCCATAATCCCCCGCAATCGCCAGCGTCGGTTTTCCAGGCCGCGCCACGGCTCCACCAATGGCCGCCGGCAGTGCATAGCCCAACGTGCCAAAACCTGAGGGATGGTGCCAATGTTTGGCCCGTGTCATCGGCCACACTTCATTGGCCACATAGGCAAACTGCGTCATATCAGAATAAATCATCGCATCATCAGGAACAACGGCCCGCAAGGCTTCAACGATCGCAATGATCCCAGGGCGTTCTGCTTCAGTTTCACCCTGCCAAAGCCCGCGTTGATGCGCCACCGATCTTGCTTGCCATTGCGACGCAGAGGCCGCCATCAAGGGCCTTAGGCTGGCCATAGCCTCTTCGGCCCGCGCAAGGATCGCCATCTCTGCGCGCTGCATATCCGCAAGACACTCCGGGTCGATATCAATCCGGTAAAGCGGGCAGCTATGCCCCAGATGCGCACGCCATAGATCCACCTCCGCCAACTCGGTTCCAATTGCGACCACGCAATCTGCTTGCGCCACAATTTGCGCTGAGCTGGGCCGGGCCAATGCCGCCCCAAAATTAAGAGGATAATCCCAAGGCACAACACCGCGCCCCGCATAGGTCTCGAAACATGCCGCCCCGCAAGTCTCAAGCACCGCAGCAAGATCCGCGCCCGCTTTGGCAGCCCCGCCGCCGATGACAAATAGCGGTTTTGAGGCCGCAGACAGTGCCGCGGCAAGGGGGCGCAAATCCACAGAACAAGCTCCCAGCCCATCAGCAAGCCCCGCCCGCCGGCGCGGCGCAGGTGCCGCCTGCCCTTCCAACTGCGCAATGGGCACTTGAATATGCTTACTGCGCGGACGATGGGTTTCAAACTCAAGCATGGCGCGGTCAATCAGATCATAGGCCGCCTCTGCGCTATTGGCCTGATAGGACCAATCGCAAACGCTCCCGGCTGCCGCCTCTTGGTCCAACATTTGATGCAACTGCCCGCGCCGGGCCGCGGTTTCATCCAAACAGCTCGACAGCACCAACATTGACACGGAATCCGAATAGGCCTGTCCCATCGCCGTCATGATATTGCACAAACCCGGTCCGGTAATGACATAGGCCACCCCCGGCTTGCCACTGGCCCGCGCATAGCCATCAGCCATAAAGCCCGCGCCCTGCTCATGGCGCGCCAAAATGTGGCGAATGCCAGCCTCTTCAATACCGCGGTACATTTCTTGATTATGCACGCCGGGAATTCCAAAAATGACGTTCACACCGCGATCTTTCAACATATGTGAAATCTGTGCCCCTAGGGGTTTCATCTCCGGCATTAATTCCTCCAGAATCTAAGTGTGAATAATGTATAGACGGCCAAAAGCTCCAACCGTCCAAGCAACATTGTGAAGGCCAAAATCCATTTTGCGCTATCGCTTAATGTGCTGTAATTGCCCGATGGGCCAATCACCTCTCCCAAGCCCGGCCCAATATTGGCCAGAGCCGCCGCCGCGCCAGAGAAGGCTGTGAGCAAATCAAGCCCCGTCAGCGCCAATGCCATCGCCGAGACCCCAAGCGAGACGAAGAATATCACAAAGAAAGAAATCACCGAATTGATAACGTCCGTCCCCACGATCCGACCCTGATACCGCAGATTAAAGACGCCGCTCGGACTGTGAATTTTGCGCAGCTGCATGTGAATGGCTGAGACCAATAGTTGATAGCGAAACACTTTGACTGAGCAAGACGTTGACCCCGCGCACCCCCCCACAAGCCCGGCATAGAAAAACACCACCAGGGCCACCGGGCCCCAGCTGCTGTAATCGGCGCTGGCGTATCCCGTCCCGGTGATGATTGACACCACATTAAAGAGCGCTTTTCGAAAGCCCAATTCACCCGAAAATTGATACCCCTGCCACAACACCAGAGTTAAAAACCCAACAGTCACCAAAAGCACGATGAAAAATACGCGCACTTGAGAATCCTGAAACAACGAGCCAGGTGCCCCGTTGATCAGCTGCACATAGCGCACGAAAGGCAGGGCCGCCAAACACATGAACACCACAGCGGCATATTCCGTTGAGGCACCAAATTTCACAAAAGAGCTGTCATAGGTCGAAAATCCCCCCGTCGCGATGGTGGTCATCGCATGCAGCACCGCATCAAAACTGCGCATACCCGTTGCGATGTAGATCACCGCACAGGCCCCCGTGAGCCCGACATAGAGCCAAGCAACTTGCGCGGCGATTTCCGTTGCGCGGGGCAAAATTTTACCGAAGGTGTCAAAGCCCTCTGATTTAAAGATTTGCATCCCGCCCACGCGCAGCTCCGGCAAAAACACCATAGCCACAACAATAATCCCAATCCCGCCCAACCATTGCAGGATCGAGCGCCAGAGCAAGAGGCCATCGGGCAGGTAATCCAAACCTGAAATCACCGTCGCACCTGTGGTGGTCAGCCCGGACATGGCTTCAAAAAACGCATCGGTAAAACTCGAGTCCGTTGCCCCCAAGGCAAAGGGCAAGGCACCAAAAATCGGCAGGGCCAGCCAAACCCCTGAGGTCAGCAAAAATGTCTGTTGTAGGGTGAGACCCCGCGCCGCCTCTCGGCGCGTCGCCAAATACATCATGCTGCCAGTCAAACAGGTGATCAGAGCAGATTCCAAAAAAACGCCCGCATGCCCATTGCCTCGAGACATATCCAAGGCCATGGGAAACATCATAGTAAGCCCTAAGCAACTCACCAGCAAACCGATCACATTGAAGACGGGGCGCACATCAAACATGCGTTAAGCGATGGCAATGAATGCCCCGCAAGTCAAGCAATCAGCCAACGTGAAAGAGGTTTGCAAATGTGCTTGGATCCATACTGGTTTGCGCAAAAGTTGCACCTTCGGTCAGAACAGAAATAGCATCATGGCTGTGCAGGCTTTCTTGATGGCTGGCGATCACGCGGAAATCGCCAATGCGCGGGTCACTTTGTAATTGCTCACAAAACAGCCGAGCGGCATCTTCGACAAAAATCGGATTGGCCGCGTTTAACTCCGCAAAGGCTTGCTCATCTTCACGTTTGACCATGACCTGTGTCTCTGTTGCCACGGCCTTGCGGCACAGTTCGACCAAATCTTCAAACCAAAGGCGCGGCTGCCCCTCTGCCAATACGACGGAGATCCGCGCCACAGACCGCTGCGAATGCGGCGTGGCCAACTGCCCGCGCTCACGGCGCGCGTGCTCGGACAACTCCAACGAGCACGGGCAGGTGGACGAATAGACATAATCGAGATGCACAATCTTGTGACGCTGCCCCGCGCGCTCCACAACTTCCAAAGCAATGTTGTAATATTGAAAGCCACTCAACCCGCTGCGCAGGCTTTGCACCTGCATCGGAAAAGACAGGCGCATTTGCAGCCGTGCATCAAAACTCTCTAAGTCAGCTTTGTAATCATCCAGCGTGCGCGCCATCACATCGAAGCTGAAGGTCTCCTCTGCCTGGCGATAAAATGTGCGCATAATGCGCGACATATTAATACCCTTTTTCTCTGCATCCAAAGAAACCGAGCCAGTGACTGAGGCCTCCAATACCAAAGGATCAGAGTCCCGCGTTTGAAACCGGATCGGCAAACGGAAATTGGAAATCCCCACGTGTTGGATGAATTTTTGCGCGCCGCGGATCAACGAGGTCGGGCCGTTTTGTAGATCAGGCAGGGTGCGGATGTAGTCGGCATCCGCCACAAAATCCTGCGCATAATCACGGCTCAGGTCTTGCGTTTCATCTGAACAGTCCACATTCGATGCGGCGTCATCCATGGATGGAAAGTGAATATTCACGGCAATTTCCCCTTTCAAAGGTGCGGGCCTAATCCCTGTTATTTTGGGGATCATCGGGCAGGATTTCAACTTCTTTCTATGCAAGTTAGCTTGGATAGAGGAATTTCAAGCGCCCTGAACCGATTATGCCTCAACGCCCGCTGCATCCAGCGCCGCCATAAGATCCGCTTCAAGATCCCGCGCACTCTCCAGCCCGACCGAGAACCGCAACAATCCTGACGTGATGCCCAGCAGGTCTTTTTGCGCCTGCGGCAAGCGCTGATGTGTTGTGGTCGCGGGATGGGTGATAATTGACTTCGAATCCCCTAGGTTGTTGGAAATAAGGATGATCTCCAAAGCATTCATAAACCGAAACGCGCGTTCCTTGCTGCCAACATCCAAAGCCATCACTGTACCGCCCGCGCCCATTTGCGCCTGCGTCAGAGCAAACTGCGGATGGGTTTTCAAGCCAGGATAAATCACACGCTCGAGATCTTTCCGGTGCAGCAAAGCCTCTGCCAATGCATTGGCCGTCTCAACCTGTGCACGCACACGCAGCTCCAGAGTTTCCAAACTTTTCACCATCATCCAAGCGTTAAAGGGGCTCATCGCGCCGCCCGTATGCTTCATAAATGGCTCTATGATGCCGCGAATGACATCTTTCGTTCCCAGAATCACCCCGCCCAAGCCACGTCCCTGCCCGTCGATGTGTTTGGTGGCAGAATAGATCACCACATCAACGCCCAATTCGATTGCCTTTGAGTAAACGGGTGTTGAAAACACATTATCCACCACCACACAAGCGCCCACCGCATGGGCAAGCGCAGAGACCTGCGCGATATCAATCACCTCCAGGGTCGGATTGGAAATACTCTCAAAGAATACCAGCCTTGTCTGGGGCGTAATCGCCTCAGCCCAAGCCTGCATATCCAAACCATCCACCAAAGTCACCTGCACTCCAAAGCGCGCCAAAACATCTTCTAAAACGTAAAGACAAGAGCCAAACAGCGCCCGCGCCGCCACCACATGATCACCGGCTTTCGTCATTGCGGCCAAAGCCCCATGCACCGCCGCCATACCACTGGCCGTGGCAAACCCATCTTCGGCACCCTCCAAAGCGGCGATCCGCTCCTCAAACATCCGCACAGTGGGATTGCCATATCTGGCATAAATAAATTCATCCGTCCCGGCCTGCTCAAACCGCGCCTCCGCCGCCTCGGCAGAGGCATAGGCAAAGCCCTGTGTCATATAAATTGCTTCAGACATTTCAGAAAACTGCGAGCGCCGGGTGCCGGCATGCACCGCGAGTGTACGTTTATCGCGTGTCATTTGACCCTCCTTAAAGGCACAAAAAAACCCACCGGTGAAAGGCGGGGTCTCTGTCATATCCCAAACCCTTTTAGCAGCTTATTTAACGTGGCCCGCAATCCGGTAACAAATCGCCACGCGTCACAAATAATGACCCAACCCAAGAGGGTCAACACTCAAAATCGCCCATTTGCCCCTTGCGCTCAAAGCGATAGCCCGAATACTTGCCCAAAGCGGCAATAGGACAGGTGCGATGATCGATTTTTACTACTGGCCCACACCGAATGGATGGAAAATCGCAATTGCGCTTGAGGAAATGAACCTTCCCTACACCACGCAGCTGGTGAACATCGGCAAAGGTGAGCAATTCAATCCCAATTTCTTGAAAATCTCGCCCAACAACCGCATGCCAGCTATTGTCGATCATGACGGCCCCGANGGCGCGCCGCTCGCCCTCTTTGAAAGCGGCGCCATCTTGCAATACCTGGCGCGCAAGACAGGGACATTCTATGGCACAACCTATCGCGACCAGCTGGCCGTCGATCAATGGCTGATGTGGCAAATGGGTGGGCTTGGCCCCATGGCAGGGCAAAATCACCACTTCAACAAATACGCCCCGCTTATGGGTGAGGATTTGACCTACGCCAAAGACAGATACACCCAAGAAACCGCCCGGCTGTATAGGGTGCTCAACACCCAGCTGGAGCAGAACGACTATGTGGCAGGTGATTTTTTCTCAATCGCCGACATGGCGATCTGGCCCTGGGCGTCCCTATGGGAGGGCCAAAAACAGACACTCGAGGATAAACCGCATATGGCCCGCTGGCTGCAAGCCTGCGCCGCGCGCCGCGGCGTTACTGCTGGCCATGGGTTGCATTTGGACCTGCGGGTGACCCCGAAACCAAGCGACAAAGACAGCTTAGATCAGCTCTTCAAAGCGAAATAACCACCCTGTCCCGCGCCTTGAGCCTGCCGGAGGCAGGCGAAAGGAAAAAGATAATGCGGCGCAGCCGCACCGCGCGGTCACGCCCGGTCAGTCATCTTTTTCCAGCGCATATTTTGCCAAGAGCGGCGCTTGACTCATAAAAAAGCCAAATAACACCGCCGTTAGGCCAAAGGTTTTAAAATACACCCAAGTCTCCGTCGAAAAGAACCTCCAGATCACCTCATTGAGCAGAGCCAATCCAAAAAACACCGCTGTGAACCGGCGTGTCAAAATCATCCAGCCCTCAGCCTGCATCGGCAGCGCGTCCTGCATCACCAACCGGAGATAAGATTGCCCGCGTAGCAATCCAAATCCCAAAAGCCCTGCAAAAATAAGATAGATCAGCGTCGGTTTCATTTTTATAAATTGCGGGTCATTCAGCCAAACCGTTAACCCGCCAAAGACGGTCACCAAAAGCGCCGTCATGATCTGCATAGGAGAGATTTTCCCCGTCAGCTTCCACAAAATCGCTGTGCACAGCAAAAGCAACGGGACAAACAGCGCCGTAACCAAGATGAACCCATCATAATCAGACCCGCCGAGGGTATAGCTCGTGCCCTTCATCTTCAGATAGGCGACAAAAAAGGCCAGTACCGGCCCAAACTCTAAAAGCGGCTTCACCCATTTTGGTAAATTTTCTTCAGACATAATTAGGCCTTCCTTTTATCCCGCAAATTCAACTATCACAGCGCCCAGCGCAATCAAAGCCATTAAAGCCAAACGGCGCGGCCCGACGGTCTCTTTCAAAAACAACCAGCCAATGAGAGCGGCAAAAATGGTCGAGGTCTCGCGCAGCACAGCCGCTTCGCCAACCTTATCCAATCGCGTGGCCAATAAGATCGCGCCAAAGGAGGCCATCGCCACCAATCCCCCAATCGGCGCGCGCCACATGAGGCCCTGCCGCGCCAAGGCAATGCCTTTGCGCCGTGCATGGGCCAGTGCCACAATCGGCATGCTCCAAGAATCAATCACAAAGAACCAGGCCAGAAAGGTAAACGGATCCGCCGCAGCTCGGATTCCATAGGCGTCATAGGTCGTATAAAACGCCACAAAAAACCCTGTGAAGAGCGCCAGCACCAAGGCCAGACCCAATGTCTCGCGCTCCAGTGTCACCGTGCGCATATTATACACAGCCAGGCCAAAAATCCCGCACAGAAGCACAGCCACCCCCAGCCATTGCCCAACAGTGAACACTTCGCCAAACAATAAGTATGCCCCAATCACCGTAAAAAACGGCCCCGATCCGCGCACCACGGGATAAACAACCGTATAGGCGCCACGGGTGAAGGCCATGGCCTGCAAGACTTTATAAACAGTGTGGATCGCCCATGCCCCTGCCAAAATTGGCCATAAATGCGCCTCTGGCCAGGGCACCACGAACAGAGCAAAAGGCAAGGCCATCAAACCGTAGCTGGCATCCATAGCCCCGCGCATCACCCAGGGGTCAATTCTCCCCTTTTGCATCGCGGCAAAGACCGCGTGCAACACAGCGGCCAAGAGCGCCAAAAGCATAGCGACCAATCGGCCCGTGTGACTGCCTTCAATCGCAAGGACCCACTCGGTCACGCAGAGACCCCAGTCAAGGCCGCAGCAAATTCCTGAGGATCAAAAGCGTCAAGATCATCTATCTGTTCACCCACGCCAATGGCGTGAATAGGCAAAGCAAATTTATCCGCGAGAGAGACCAACACCCCGCCCTTGGCGGTGCCGTCCAATTTGGTCATCACCAGGCCCGTGACATCCGCCATTTTGCGAAAAACTTCCACTTGGTTGACCGCATTTTGCCCGGTCGTCGCATCGAGGACCAAGACCGTGTTGTGCGGTGCATCAGGATCTTTCTTGCGGATCACACGAATGATTTTAGACAATTCCTCCATCAAATCTGCCCGGTTTTGCAACCGTCCCGCCGTATCAATCATCAACAGGTCCGCGCCATCTTTTTCCGCCTGCGTCATGGCGTCAAAGGCCAGGCTTGCCGGATCGGACCCCTCAGCTGCGGTCATCACCGGCACCCCGGCCCGCTCCCCCCAAACTTGCAATTGCCCCACCGCGGCTGCGCGAAACGTATCGCCAGCCGCGATTACAACAGATTTCCCAGCCTTCTTAAACTGGCTCGCGAGCTTGCCGATCGTGGTGGTTTTCCCCGAACCGTTCACACCCACCACCAAAATCACCTGTGGTTTCTTATTATAAATCGGCAAGGGCCGGGCCACAGGTTCCATCACGCGGGCAATTTCTTCGGCCAAGGCTGATTTGATTTCCGCCGTGGAGAGTTTCCGACCAAAACGCCCTTCGGCCAAATTCGCAGTGATACGCACAGCCGTATCCACCCCCATATCCGAGGAGATCAACAGCTCTTCGAGCTGTTCAAGCATATCATCATCCAGCACGCGGCGCGGCGCACGCCCGAAAACCCCAGTTTTCTGGGGCAAGGGATCCACCGGCTTTGTGTCCACCTCCAAAGGGTCAATCGCGACCTTTGGCGCGCTGGCGCCTGGCTCTGCCTCTGCCTCTGGCTCTGCTTCTGGCGGCGCCACCTGCACGCGATTTTGCTCTAGCGGGCTGTCTCCTACAGGGTCGGGCGCCCGCAAAACCTCGGGCTGCGCCACCTGCGCGGCCGAATCCGTGATGGCCGCAGCTGAAGGCTCCTCCTCGGGCGCAATATCTTCTTGGACAATCGCATCCAGACCCTCTTCAAGCTTGGCAGAGGATTTAAAAAGTT
>JGI26079J46598_1001152_pt1 | contig 10717 bp, 2 predicted proteins | sample SaaInl59LU_5_DNA_FD_46598 | JGI IMG/M metagenome (IMG submission 46598) | reverse complement strand
CTTAGAGTTATTTAGTTCTTCATTAGATGCGACATTTGCGACAGACCAACAATTAACAGATTTATCGTCTTCATTATCAGGATCAATAAGTGAATTATCGTCTTCATTATCATCATCAATAAATGATTTATCACAGTCAGTATCCTCATCTTTTGATCAGGTTAATAATGACCTAACTGATTTATCATCGTCATTATCATCTTCGATAAACGAATTATCACAATCGGTTGATTCCACATTCACATTACATGATGGTAGGTTAGTCGAATTAGAAACGACAGGGTCTGATCATGAAACAAGGATTGACGGGTTAGAACTTTTTAGTAGTTCTTTAGATGATACTTACGCAACAGATCAAGAATTAGACGATGTTTCGTCATCTTTAAGTGATGCAATTGAACAAGCTCAGATAGATATTGGAGCAAGTAACATATTCCAACAAACAGGATCGTATTATGGAACTGCGGAGAATCTACAAATATCAGGTAGTGGATTAGATTCACCTGATGGTTCAATCACTGGTAAATACGGTGTTAGAGTTCATAAATCACTACATGCTGAAAATATTAACGTGGGACAACCAACCTCAAATGAGTGGGGAACCATGAATGGTTCGTATTTTAATAATTTTAACGAAAACACAGACGTTTCGGAGATTATTAGGTTCATGGCGGGGTTATTATCCTCATCAGCACCTGATGCATCACCAAATACAAAATATTATAACGGATATACCAAAAACACATTCAATACATCNACAGATTCAGGTATTAACGGATATCTTCCTTCAGGAACGACAAATACAACATTACTTGAGTTAGTTGACGCGGGTTTTGCGTCTATTGGTGGAACAATATTAGGATCATTTGGTACTTTTTATACAAATAGTAACTATAGTCACTCATTTACAAGTAGATATGGTGGTTCAACGAGTGTTCGATCGTCAAACGATGGTAATTTATTTGGTTTAGGTAGATTAAGTAGTGGTACACCTACAACGTTTAAAGTTTCGGGTTCTTTTACATTTAAAAAGTTTGATCATAACAGGGTTTTATTAGAAGAATCGAGTTCTAATCATTTAATAACACAATCAGGCGCAGGAACTACCAACGGAGTTACTCTTGGTAGAATTGAATCTGCAAATCCTGAATTAATCCCTGCTGGTTACCAAGATGGTAAATATTCGAACGTATTTAACCCAACAATACTAAATGCTGGTAATACTATAGACGATATTGGGTATTACCATATATCAAGTTCGATATCTATAGCAAGTGGGTCAAGTGATTTTACTACACCAATAGAGAGTAATACTGAGATACTATATGGACCAATGCCGACAATTGAAAGTGGTATAGGGTCAACTAATTTAGGTGTTTCGGCAAATATTGATTCTATGGAACAATTAACCGCAACATCAAGATCTTTAAGTGGGGCACCATACTTACAAACGGCAACGTTTAATGCAAGTGGGTCCATTGGGGGTACATTTAATAAGTTGTACCAAAACGGTACACACGGTTCAATGTCAGGTAATAGTGGTCAAAGAAGTGCAAGTGTTTCTAACGGTAGAATATCAACAAACGGTGTTTTTTACGATGAAACATTTACAGATCTTAGAACTAATGGTACGATTCCACACATTAATGATAAAATAAAACTTAATTCAGGTTTGAGTTGGAGTGCTGGTAATTCGTATGGTACCTCAGCTAACCAATCGGTTTCAATAAATGGAACTGGATTCGGTGGAAGTAGATCAGATTCTGAAAGTAGATCCGTACACACCTCAGGAACCTTTGGTCAACCAGCATCAAGTGGTAGTTTACATTATTATGGTAGATCACAAACATATGATGGTTCGTCTAACACATCTGAGAATTTCAGTGGTGAAGGTAGAAGACTAAAACTAACCGATAGTTTACTTTCTTTCGGTGAAGATTCGTGGGACAATTCGTACGGTGAATATAATATTATGGGTCCTAAAGACTTACAAGTTAGACCTAACCGTTTAGTTAAACCGGGTGGTAACAACGGATATTGGTTACCTAATCCAAATAGTGATAGTAACTTCAAATACTACGTTAGAAAATTCTCCACTTCAGGAACTAAGACAAGTATGTCAATTAATTGTGGTGGTAACTCGTTGACGAATTGGGATGATATAGAAAATAATAATAAAGTTTCGGTTCTTATTATGTTTGAATCATCATCAACAAATGTTTATTCAAATCCACGATTCTACGACCCAACAAAGACACTATCAAATTTTATTTATAGTATAAACGCAAATGGTGACGGTACGAATCCATTTGGTAGTGATATTGATCTCTACGGTAATACGGGTGGTTCGGGTTCTGGTGGTTCTTGGACACTACCGATAAGAAACTCAGATGGTATGTTCTTAAATGCAACATACGATGAGATATTGGTATTAGTGAGATACCAAGGAGATCCAACACCATTAACAAGTATAAGTGTAAGTTTTAATTAAAAAAAATGGCATACGATAGTAATTTAAAATCCTCCAGGTTCCTACAAGGTAGGAGATACACTCACAACAACTTAAGTGATTCTCAAGAATCATTCACGTCCGTACTTGATTTGAATAGTAATGAGATTTATGTGGATCAGGGACTTATCCCATCCAACAACTTACCTTTTAATAGTTCGGGTGACCATTTAAGTGTATATGCGGATCCTACAACAGGATTCAATGTGTTGAAATATTGGTTTAGACATAAACTAACCAAATCAGATTTAAACAATGAAGTGTGGTTCTTTTTGAACCCAGTAGGTGTTGATAACGGAATCGGTGCTCAGTTAATTGACTCAAACCAAGAGATTAATTTTATATCACCAAAGTATTCTGATTCCTCATTATCTAACTCAACAGTTGAAGATGGTACTGCGGGTTACGGTGTTAAATTATATGTTTCAACAAATTCATCATCACCATCACCAAGTGATTTAGTTCAACCATCAACTTACTCGTTTGACTTTAAGACGGGTGTTGTACAATTTAAAAGTGGTACACCATCTTCAAACAGATACGTTTATTTAAGTGCTTACCAATATGTTGGTAGAACATTAAGTGAGCAACTTGACAGTAGTAATCCTGATAGTATTCAGGACATTTTTAAACCAACAGGTTCCTTCTATTCAACAACAAATGATTTACAGATCACAGGGTCTTTAAGTCTTGGTGGTGATTTTACGGTCCATGGTAGTTTTACGTCGTCATTATCCGAAACAGTAGTTGTTAATGATAATATAATTGAATTAAATGGTAATGAGTCTAATTTCGGTGGTATTAGTATAAAAGATACTTCAGCTCCAAACTTAGTGTCAGGGTCTCTCTTATGGGACACAGTGAACGATGAATGGATTGCGGGACCACAGGGTTCGGAATTACCAATTGCGAGGAGAGAAGACCTTATATGGGGTAACTCGGGATCACATTGGTCAGCAACTTCAGACTTAGAAGTGACAGGTTCTGTTATAATTAGAGGTGATCTTAAGGTTGAGGGACAAACAATATTACAGTCTCAAAACATAGGTGACGACTCTTTAATTGTTTCAGGAGCAATGAGTATATTAAAGAACCAAATAGATAATCAAATAAGATCAGCATCACTTAATATTGAAAATTTAGGAAATATAGGTGATAGATCGAATAATAGTGTCATGGATTTAGGTGGTTTCTAATTACGATGATATTTATAATAAAATTAAAACTTTAAATAAAAAAACAGATGGCTCAAATTATTAAACACAGGAGAGGATCGATTGATAGTCTAAAGACGACGACGACACGTAATGGGGAAATCCTTGTTGCTTCGGGATCTATCTCAGATTTGTCGGGACCTTTCGTATTCATTGGTTCCCCAGTTTCTTCTGACGAAGGAGTTGCCGGAGCATTTAAACCTACATCAAAAATCTATGGAGGTACTACGGCACCAACTATAGCCGCTGGTACTTACGGATCAATTCTGGACGGAACACCGTTCCACGCTTCGGGAAATCAGTCGTTATATATCCTTAACAACGATGGTGTTGGAAATCAAAGACTTGATTTAACAGGTAACATGGAAGGGAATAGTATTTCCAATGTAACTATTACATCTTTAACGGGTTCAAACGCATCTATCACTAACATAACAGGTGGTACNGTAACGGTAACGGGAAACCAAACTATTGAAGGTACTTTAGGTGTTACATCTACGGCAACAGTTGGTAAACTTATTTCGGGTGAAATCACAGGTTCTAATTTAAAACTTACAGGTGATGCCGACATTGCGGGTAATATAAACTTAGGTGGAAATATTACTGTTGGTGATTCATCATCAGACTTTGTTTCGTTCGGTGCGGATATAGCATCTTCATTCATACCCGACGTAAACGATACATATGACTTAGGTTCTACAACTAAAGCATGGAGAGAATTATACGTAAGTGGGACGGCACACATTCAAGATTTAGAACTTGAAGGTGGGTTAGCCGTAAACAGTTTGGCACTACCAGGTGACCTAACAGTATCAGGAACTACAGACTTAAAAGGTAACATTACCTTAGGTGATGCAAGTTCAGATACAATTACTGTAAATTCAGGATATATTGAACTATCAAATGTTCCTGACGGAGATACAACAATCTTTATTGGTTTAGATGGGAGTAACAAATTAGTACAAGACACGTTAGACTCAAGGGTACAAGGTGAAACCTTAGTAGATAATAATGGAACTCCATTAACAGTAAATAGAATTTCATTTGCGGCTGACGGAGACAGTCTTCAGGATGACGCTGAGTTAACATATGACAAAACAACTAATGTTTTAACAGTTGATGGTACAACAGTAGGTACTAACGTAAGTGCTGGTGGTTCATTAGTAGTTGGAACAACATCTGAATTAAAAGGAAATGTTGGTATAAATTCTAATTTATTAGTTACAGGATCTGCAACACTTAAGAGTGGAGTTGATATTGGTGGTAATTTAGGAGTTACAGGAAACACAANAACAACAGGTACGGTAACAGTTAATAACACATTAAANGTAACAGGACTTGCAACATTAGAAAATAGTGTTGATATTGAAGAAAATTTATCTGTAACAGGAACTACAACTTTAGGTGGTAATGTGTCAATATCGGGTAACTTAGAAATTTTAGGGGACGCAACTTCTGTGACAATTCAATCACAGACATTAGAAATTGACGATAACATTATTAGATTAAATGCATACTCTCCTTTTGAGAGATACGCAGGTTTTGAAGTAATTGACTCAGGTTCAACAGGTGTTTCGGCATCTCTTGTTTGGGATTCAAAAGAAGATTATTGGATGTTTGTTTCTGCATCGGGAGAATCAAGTAAATTGATTGGAACAACTGCTGGAACATACGGAAGTGAAACTTCATTAACAACTAACACTGTACCAAAATCAACAGGTGATAATAATATCGGTGACTCTTTAATAGGTGACAACGGTACAACATTAACTTATAATACGAATAAGTTTACTGTGGCTTCGGCTGACGGTGCTACTCTTATTGCGGGTAATGTTACACTTTCATCTTCGGGTGGTGCAGATGCTGGATCTAATTCATCAACAATTACATTTAAGAATAGTTCAAATGTACTTGGTTATGTTTCTGCAACTGAAACAACAGATGTTTTAGATGGTATCTTAGGTTACAAATCAAGTGATGGTTCTTTAACTTTCTCAACAGTTATTGATGGTGGAACTTACTAATCAAAAGTAACATATAATTAATTAACAAAATCCCTTGAGAAATCGAGGGATTTTTTTTATATATCATAGTAACGTAGTATTTATTAATATAATACCTATATAGGTAAAATAAACTGGTGGTACATACCACTTAAACACACATAGAGATCCATATATATGGGACAGACAGTTAAACTGCGTAGAAGCGCGGTATCCGGAAGGGTACCAATTAATTCACAACTACAACTTGGTGAATTATCAGTAAACACGGCGGATGGGAAATTATTCTTTGCCAAATCGGGTTCATTAGGACCTTCGATTGAAGAAATCATAACTACGAACACCCAAAACACGGGTTCAATTGACTTAGTCGGTGCTTTAACCGCGTCGGTTGTTAGTTCATCATTTATAGGTGACGGTTCAGAGTTATATAACATTCCTGCATCAGGAGTGGTCGGTCTTAGTTTAGATCAAATATCTTCAGATGGTGCAGTTGCTGCAATCACTGCGGAACAACTTGATATAAACGTTAATACGGTCATTGACGGATCTCTAACAGCAACAGAAATAACGGGTAGTGGATTAGGTTTAACAAATGTTCCAGTTAACATTTCGGGGTCAAGTCACACATCCACAAATTACAACGGTTTATTCACAAAAATTCATTTCGATGAATCCACAGGAATTAAAGTCGAGGGAGATACCTCAACAGGTATTGCAAAAATATATTTAGATGGTGTAGCATCTGAAAGTGGTGGTGGTGATGGTAGTACAAAGTTTATTGAGGTAACAACACCAAGTAGTACATGGACATTCAACCATGGATTAGGTGAAAAGTACCCATCTATTATGGTATTTGATAGTAACAACAACGTTATTATCCCACAAAATATTGAAGCGGTAAGTACAACACAATTAGTTGTGTCCTTTGCTTCTCCACAAATTGGTTATGTAACTGCGACTGTCGGTGGTGGATTACCAACAACAACAGCAAGTGATAATAAAACACTTGTTACTTTAAGTGGAGTCCCAACTTGGAAAGAAGGTATATTAAGTGGTTCTGTATCATTTAATTCTTTCTCATCATCAATCGATACCATCATTGGTTCCTTAGAAACGGAGAGTGGATCGGTAAGAACAACATTAAATACATATACTTCATCAAACAATATTAGAGTTGATTCGATTGAGTCGAAAACAGGTAGTTTTTTAGTTGATAGTGATTTATCTACGTTAGAGGGTAAAGTAGGATCCTTAGAGACAGAAAGTGGGTCGGTAAGAACAACATTAAACACATATACATCATCAAATGATGGTAGAGTAGGTTCATTAGAAACCACAAGTGGATCACATGATGGTAGGTTAGATTTGTTAGAAATTGAAAGTGGGTCGGTAAGGTCTACATTAAACACATATACATCATCAAACGATAGTAGGGTAGATTCAATTGAGTCACAAACAGGAAGTTATTTAATCGACAGTGATTTATCAACATTAGAAGGACAAGTCGGTTCATTAGAAACTGAAAGTGGTTCCGTAAGATCGGCGTTAAACACATATACAGCATCAAATGACAGTAGAGTTGAAGATTTAGTTGATTTTAAAGATGATACTGAAACGGCAATTGAACTAACAGGTTCGAACGTTACAATAAAAGGTAATTTATTAGTAAAGGGAACAGAAACGAGAGTTAATTCCACAACTGTTGAGGTTTCTGACAACGTAATCTCATTAAATGGTAGTGGTGCCGCTAACGGTGGTATTGAAGTAAGAGATGTTACATCACCTGGTATATTATCAGGTTCTTTAATATGGGATGGTACAGACAATAAATGGAAAGCGGGTGTTAAAGGAAGTGAAGATGGTATTGTTTTAGTTGGTGATTTAAATTCATTCACATCATCAAATGATGATAGGTTAGATAGAATTGAATTATCAACCTCATCACTTAACTCATTTACGAGTAGTATAAACACTACTATAAAAAGTAAATTAAACACTGAAGGTGTAATAAGTGGTTCTATACAAATAGATCACGATTCAACAACAAACTTTGTAGCAAACGAACACATTGATCACTCAAGTATTACTATTGGTAGTGGTAAAGGTCTAAGTGGTGGAGGGAGTATTGATACGAGTAGAAGTTTAACACTTGACACGGGATCGGCACACTTCTTAGGTGGAGTAAAATCAAAATTAAACACTGAAACAGTCGTTAGTGGTTCTGTACAAATTGATATTACAGGAACCACAAATTATAATTTAGTTGATGGTAGGTTAGATTCATTAGAGTCTAATAGTGGTAGTTACTTAACAGAATATAATGATGAGTACACAACAGGGGCTACTTTTAATAGTACTAATGGTGTAATAACATACACAAGAAATGATGGTGACACATTTACTGTTGATATTGATGGGAGATACNTNACNTCATTNACNGAAACAGANCCAATATTTACTGCATCCCCTTCAGCGGGAATAACAGAAACCAATATTACGAATTGGGATTCCGCATACACTTACTCAACCGTAGGTCACTTACCACTAAGTGGTGGTACAATTACAGGTGATGTTAGATTCTTAGATAGTGACCAACTTAAATTGGGGACTGATAATGACTTGAGACTTTGGCACAATGGAACTAACTCATACGTATTCAACTACAATGGTGATTTAAATGTCGGTAGTCGTAATGGGGACCTTAAATTTTTAGGAAGTGATGGGAGTACGGGGGAAGTGACGTATTTTTTCTTGGATGGTAGTCAACAAAATATTAATTTCCAAAAAGATGCAATTTTCACCGACAATAAAAAGGTATTATTCGGAGGTTCGGGAGATCTTCAAATGTACCACGACGGAACTAACAGTTACATAAAAGATAATGGAACGGGTGTTTTAAATATACAAGGATCCACAGTTCTTAATATTGGTGGTACAAATGGTGAGGTAGGTATTCAATATACTGAAAACGCGGGTGTTACTTTAAGACATAATAACGTTGTTAAATTTACGACCGATAGTACAGGTGTTAGTGTAACAGGTATAATAAACGCAACGGGTGGTAACTCATCTCAGTGGAACACGGCATATGGATGGGGTGACCACGCAAGTGTTGGGTATATAACAGGATTTACAAATACAAATGAATTTACAACGGGAGCGACTTTCAATAGTGGTAATGGTGTTGTTACATTCACAAGAAATAATGGTGGAGATACATTTACCGTTGATTTAGATGGTAGATACCTTACGTCATTCACAGAAACGGACCCAATCTTTACGGCATCACCTTCAGCGGGAATAACCGATACTAATATATCTAATTGGAATACAGCATATGGATGGGGAGACCATTCACAAGAAGGATACATTACGTCATTTACAGATACAAATGAATTTACAACGGGTGCCACTTTCAATAGTACTACGGGTATTATTACATTCACAAGAAACAATGGTGGAGATACATTCACGGTTGATATTGATGGTAAATACTTACCACTGTCGGGTGGAACAATTACAGGTGACTTAATTGTAAATGGATACATAAGAGGGAGTGGTCAACAACTTGTTTTAAACGGTGGTGAATCTCACTCTTACGCAACAGGACAGACAAATGAATATGTTTACATAAATGCAGAACAAGGATTAGAAATAAACTCTTCACCTAATAATTGGCAAGGTAATGGTTGGTTAGATAGGAATGTTGCACATATAAATAAAGCGGATGGTACATCAACCTTTCCAGCACAAATATCCGTTACAAGTAATGGTAACTCATCTCAGTGGAATACAGCATATGGATGGGGTGATCATTCTACTGAAGGGTATTTAACAAGTTATAATGACGAATACACCACAGGAGTAACATGGACTGCGGCAACTGCAACCTTAACTTTCACAAGAAATGATGGGGACACTTATAATGTCCAAATGTTGGAGACCTTAACAGATGTTACTGTTACAGGTGGTACATATGCATCAGGAACACAAATATTAACACTTACCAAATCAGATGGTAGTACTGTAGATGTTTCAGGTTTTGCAATTGATACTGATGTGAATTGGTATACAACAGGAGCAACATTTAATACTGGTAACGGAGTCATTACAGGAACAAGAAGTGATGGTGGTACGTGGACTGTAGATATTGACAATAGATACCTACAATTGGGTGGAGGAACTCTTACAGGTAATTTAACACTTAACAGTACTAACCCTGAGATTTTATTTAACGGAACTTCAGATGTTGGTGTTGATATGGCAATCAAAGCAACACCTGAAGGTTTAGACTTTTACGAACCTGAGGATAGTAATAAAATACACTTCCAAATATTGGATGACACTGGTGTTAACGCGGCATTTGGTTTACAAATCGGAGGAACTCAAGTATTAAGTAGTGGTAGAGTTTTAAGTAATGTCACAGGTAACATATCAATGTTCACTAATGATTCAAATTACTTAACATCATTTACAGAGACGGATCCGATATTTACGGCATCACCTTCAGCGGGAATAACCGATACTAATATATCGAATTGGAATACAGCATACGGATGGGGTAACCATGCAAGTGCTGGATACATCACAGGATATAGTGAAGTTGATACTTTAGATAGTGTAACAACAAGAGGAGCAACCACATCTAACGACATAACAGTTGGGAAACTTACCACAACATGGGGTGAGTTCACAACCACCAATAATACCAATCCAGGGGTGGACGATTTAAATGTAAGTGGATTTGGTGTGTTAGGTAATAGGAATACCAACCCAATATATCTTCACAACTTCGGAGACGGTGGTGTTAGAATAGGTGTAAACACAACTTTAGGTAACGGGGTAAATGGTGTCTTTATAAATGACACAACATCTACTTTCTATACGGATGTTACTGTAACGGGTACATTATCAGCATCAGGTTATAATGATAGTAATTGGAATACAGCATATGGGTGGGGTGACCATTCAACGGAAGGTTATATTAC
>JGI26079J46598_1001151_pt1 | contig 10726 bp, 10 predicted proteins | sample SaaInl59LU_5_DNA_FD_46598 | JGI IMG/M metagenome (IMG submission 46598) | reverse complement strand
TCACATTATTTCGGCTGCTCGTTACCGGTTTGTGTACAATTCTCCCACCGCTAAATCTAAGAAAAGAACAACCTTGTATTACGATGGTTCGGTGGAGAGCGCTGGAAACTTGCTAAGTACATTCTACACACTCACCAATCAAGAAAAAGACCCTGCAATTGATGCATACAAAATACTAGGGATACAGTTTGCTCAATATGTAAAAACTCAGCATGATTTGAGAGTTTACAATCGAATTAACGAAAAAAGTAGTTTGGTGTTTAGAGTACTTGGAGGTGTAGGAGTTCCCATGCGAAACTTGAGCGCTGCATTGCCTTTTGAAAAAAGTTTCTTTGCTGGAGGAACAGACAAAACAAGAGCTTGGAAGGCAAGATCTCTTGGCCCTGGTTCTTTTCGAGATTCAGCCATCGTTTTTGATAAAATAGGGGAGATCTTAATAGAAGGGAATTTGGAGTATCGTTTTGATTTACTTGGTTTTTTGGACGGAGCCTTGTTTGTTGATGCAGGAAATATTTGGTTGATGAATGAGGACTCTCTGAGACCGGGTGCCGATTTCAAAGTGAACAAATTTGCAAGCGAAATCGCCATTGGTGCCGGTTTTGGAATAAGAGTAGATTTGAGCTTTTTCTTGATAAGACTGGATATTGCATATCCGCTAAAAAATCCGAGCTTGATAGAAGGAGAAAGATGGTTTTTTCAGCCAAAGGATGAATACAATACTTTTGTAAACTCTCTCAATAATTCTTCCAATTTACCTGGTTTGTACACTCCTCAAATTAATATCGGAATTGGATATCCATTTTAATATCTGCCTCATGAGCACAAAAAAAACCCCCTTGACATTTCAAAGAGGTTTTACTTTTGATTCTTTTCCTAGGATTAAAAATCCGCGTTTTTCGGAGCTCTCGGGAAAGGAATTACATCTCTAATGTTTGTCATACCGGTAACAAACATAACAAGTCTTTCAAATCCTAATCCGAATCCAGAATGCACACAAGTTCCAAACTTTCTCGTTTCGAGGTACCACCAAACGTGCTCTTCCGGAATATTGAATTCTTTGCATTTTTCTTTCAATACATCAAGCCTTTCTTCTCGCTGTGATCCTCCAATAATTTCTCCGATACCTGGAAACAAAATATCCATGGCAGCAACAGTTTTTCCGTCTTCGTTTTGTCGCATGTAAAACGCTTTGAAACTCGCGGGATAATCCGAAATTACAACTGGTTTTTTGAAATGTTTTTCGACCAAATACCGTTCGTGTTCAGTCTGCAGGTCACTGCCCCATTCGGGCATGTAATTGAATTTTTTCTTTTTGTAAGGCTTTGAATTTTCTAGAATTTTAATCGCCTCGGTGTACGTAATTCGTTCAAAGTTATTAGCAGTAACAAATTTCAACCGATCGATAAGGTTTAATTCATTTCTCTCAATCTGAGGCTTTAATTTGTCTTCAGCAATTTCTCTTTCGTTCAAGAATTCCAGGTCATCCATGCAGTTGTCAATCGCATATTGTGCAAGATGCTGCAAGAAATCTTCGGCCAAATTCATGTTGTCGATAATATCGGCAAAAGCTACTTCTGGCTCTATCATCCAAAACTCCGCTAAGTGTCTCGTGGTGTTAGAGTTTTCGGCTCTAAATGTAGGTCCAAATGTATAAACCTTACCAAGTGCCAAGGCACCAAGTTCAGCTTCCAATTGCCCAGAAACAGTTAGGTTTGTTTCTTTCCCAAAAAAATCTTTGGATGTGTCTGTTTTTTTGTCCTCTCCTTTTGGAATATTGTCTAGGTCCAAAGTCGTAACACGAAACATTTCGCCAGCACCCTCAGCATCACTTCCCGTAATTATGGGTGTGTGCATTTGGTAAAAACCTTTGTTGTGAAAATATTGATGAATTGCAAAAGACATGGCGTGTCTCAATCTAAATACTGCACCAAATGTATTGGTTCTCATTCGCAAATGAGCCTTCTCTCTCAAAAACTCCAAAGAGTGTTTCTTAGGCTGAAGTGGATATTCTTCGGGATTAGCTTCTCCCAAAATAGTGAATTCAGTAACTTGAATTTCTACTTTCTGTCCTTTTCCTTGTGATTCTACTAAGTTTCCAGAAACCTCGATGGCTGCGCCCGTATTTATTTTTTTTAATTCAGACTCTTCTGTTTCTTCAAACTCCACTACCGCTTGAATATTATGAATCGTGGATCCGTCATTTAAGGCGATAAATCGATTGCTTCTGAAAGTTCTTACCCAGCCACAAATGGTTACTTTTTCTCCTATCAACGAGGAAATCGTTAAGGCTTCTTTTATAGTTGTTGTTTTCACAGAAATAGTGCTTTTTTTTGAATTTGAAAACAAAGATAAAGGGATAAATGTAAATAGGTTTGGAAATTGTCAATTAATTTAGAAATGAAAATCGGTCAAACAGAAGTATATCTCGATTTTCTGCAATATCTTTAAAGACTATTAAGTTAAATGATTAATTAAACCATTCGTGTTATGAAAAAAATCTTGTTACTCTTATTCACCACTTTGTTGTTGCAAGCAGCTTTCGGTCAAAACGGAAAATTCATTCAGTTTAAACTATACAAAAATATCGAATTTGAATTAGGACAAACTGCTGGTACTCGTACCATAGAATTGGGAGTGTTTTCGCCCGCAATTGCCTGGGGAAAGGGAGAAAACTTTCATGAGATTCAACTGTTGTCCATAAATTTTTTTAGTAGAAATCAAGCAAGAAATTACAGCGCAGGTGCCGAGTATTCTTTCAATTATAGAATGAGTGATGAGGGCGTGAGCAAGTTCCAGTTTTTTGTGGGAGGAGGACTCGGAGGAAGTTTCCAGAGTAACTACTCAGAGATTTTTAGAAATTCTGCACAAGGGTTTGCTTCTTCAGGAAAATACTTGCGTTTTCATGGGATTATTATTCCCAGGCTAACTTACGAATTAAGAAACAACATTTTACTAGATTTAAGTTTACCCTATAAATTTTGCGCCTACGAAAATATTCGAACCAATGAGCAAGACCCAACAATACCTGTAAATCAACAAACTTCTACATTCAATGATTTTGAAGCATTGCCAAGGGCACTCTCACTGAAAGTGGGAGCGACTGTAAGATTTTAGTAATTGTTAAAAAAGTTAAATTACTTGGTGAACAATATTCTAAGAGTTAGTTTTAATCAAATTGAGAAAATAAAATGAGTTTACTGAAGAAAAATAGTGCTACATTGGGAATGTTGATTCTGTTTTCTTGCGCTTTTTCGCAACAACAAGAGACTATTTCGCCCAAATTCAAGACGGTAAAAATCTTCACCCATTCTGATTTTATTTTTGAAAAGAACGCCTCAAATTTCATAAGTTTGTTGCGCACATTTTCGCCTACATTAGCCTGGGGGAAGGAGTATGGTGATTTTCATGAAATTGGAATCCAGGATGTGAATGTGCAACTGAATGACTTTTCAAAAAACTTGAGAACCACAATAAATTATAGCTATAACACGAGAATAGGTAGAGGAATGAACCCTGACCAAAAAGTGAAATTTTACGCAGGATTGGGTGGGCAGGTTAACCTGAGTTATGATCGAAATCCAGCCTATTCAAGCACTTCTTTCCACAATAAATATTCAAATCAATCATTTCAACTTCAGTTTATACCAAGAGTTACGTTTCGCTTGAGTAAAAATATGATGCTTGACGTAAATATACCTTACGGTGTATATTCATTTTCTAGGTTTTCGTACACCACCGAGAATCCACGGATTCTGGTAGAACACCGAAAGAATGTATACTCAAAGTCCACAACTTTTCCTAATGAGTTTACTGTAAGAGTAGGGGTTTCAATTAAGTTTTAACTACTTCTGATTACTTCTCGGTACAAATATTTCTTTTGCGAAGATTCAAACGGTCTGTAAAGGTAATACACGTAGCCATTTTCTACTTTTACATTTTCTACATATTTATTGGCAAGCTTGAAAGAAATATAAGTAGAGCCATTATTTAAGTCTACCGGTTTTAGGTAGTAAAAACCATTTTTCAAAAATAAAACATACAATTTGTGTTCTTCTTTGTCTTTGATTAAAGGTTGTTCCCAGTTTTTCTTTTCCTTTTGTTTGTGGTAATCTATTGGAATCGAATCAAATTTATTGAAGTCTTTGTCTAGCTTAAACAGAAAATCGGAATAATGGTCAAAAATTAGTGTCGTATCATTGTTCACGAAAAGAGGGGCGTACAAAGGCTCGTAATAGATACTTTGGGTAAAGTTGGCTGCACCTATCCAAATTTCTTTATCTATACCGGTTACAAGTTCTTGGCGGTAAGCCCAGAGTTTTTCTTTGTTGGGAGCGTATTTATATTCCGCGCGGTACAAATCCATCATGAAATTATTCTTTACCCGATGAATTGTTTTTGTTGCAGTATCTTGGAGTCCTTGCGAGTAATAATTGAACGCGGGATAGTTAGGGTTGTAATCTGAGTAGAGAAAATGCTGGGAAGTAGTGTCAATGATTCGCGTAGTAAATGAGTAAAATTTGTCTTTGTCAACAGGACGAAGTCTGAATTCATTTTGAAAAATTGAAATGGTATAAACCTTGAATTCAGTAATGAGATAGAGTCTGTTTTCAAAATCTTTGAACAAACGTTGGGGTTTGTTAGGTGTTTTAGTTTCAGATAGCAGGATGTTGTCTTTTGTGGCAAGTTGAAGATAGCCGTCTTTTTTTAGAGATTTTTCGTAAGCCAACACCACCAAGTGATTTCCAATAAATTCGTAATCTGCAATACTTGTGGTGTTACTGCCAAACACCGTCTCGGGTTTTTCTTTCGCGTATATGACTTTCTCTTTGAGTGTATTGATCTGAAGCGTGATGTTTTGTTGAGCGCTTCCATTTTTAAAATCGGCACTATTTAGAGATAAAGTGGCTGTTTTGTATCCCACGTGTCTCACAATAAGTTGAGTTCTATTGACAAACGTAAGAGGAAGAGAGTACTTTCCTTTGATGTTGGTGCGGGTAACTAATTTTGGGTTGTTACTTACATAAACAGAAACATCTTCGATGGGTTCGCCCATTTCGTTGGTAATTATTCCTGTAATTACTTTTTGCCCTTGCCCCAAACCAATGTTAGAAAAAAAGAAAAGGAGAATTACAATGTGGAATAAAGTTTTCATGGTGTGAATTTATTAATAAGATGCGAATCAAGAAATATTCCATAAAAAAAGTGCTTAGGATGAGTAAGCACTTTTGAATAATATTTTCTTGCGAACGACTAAAAAGTTTTAATCCAGCCCCATTTGTCCTCTTCTTGCCCTCTTTTTATTCGCGTTAGGAAGGTTAGCACTTTATTTGATATTTTTCTTTCAGAAATTTCTGGTAGTACGTAGTTTTTGCCTTCGTATCCAATGGTGTGGATTTGGGCAATAGTAGCGGCAGTTCCAGCACCAAAAGCTTCTTGAAGTGTTCCGTTTTCCATAGCGGTGATAATTTCAGAAACTTCAATTTTTCTTTCCTCCACTTCAATTCCCCAACTTCTTACAATCTCTAGCACACTTTTTCTCGTTATTCCTGGTAAAATTGTTCCACTCAAATCTGGAGTGATTAACTTTCCGTCAATCACAAACATTACGTTCATTGTTCCAGATTCTTCAATGTACTTGTGTTCCTTGCTGTCTGTCCATAACAATTGGTGGTAACCCTCTTCCTTTGCCAGTTTAGCTGGATACAAGGATGCAGCATAATTTCCAGCAGCTTTTGCTTCTCCTACACCTCCGTTTGCAGCTCTTGTGTAGTGAGATTCTATTTTAACCTTAAGCGGTTCTGTGTAATAGCTACCTACTGGGCAACCAAATATGATGAATTTGTATGTTTCTGAAGGCCTAATCCCGACATATTCGTCCGTTGCAAACATAAAAGGACGCAAATAAAGAGAATTCGAATCGTTATCTGGAATCCATTTTTGGTCCAATTTTAGTAACTGCTCAAGAGCCTCCATTACCAATTCGTTAGGAATGTTTGGCATGCACATTCTGTTCGCAGATTTATTCAATCTTTCAAAATTATCTTTGGCCCGAAATGTATAGATTTTATCTTCTTTTCGGTAAGCTTTCATTCCTTCAAAAATCGATTGTCCGTAATGCAAAGAAGACATGGCGGGACTGAAATTGAGATTCTGAAATGGAGTGATTTCAAAGTTGCTCCATTCCCCGTTTGCATAGTCCATAGAAAACATGTGATCTGAGAATACTTTCCCAAAAGGAATGTTGTCAAAATCCACCTCGTTGATTCTTGAGTTTTCAGTTTTGGTGATTTTTATCGTTGAAATATTAGTTCCCATATTGGTTTCAAAAATTCGTTTTACACTCAGAATTTGAATCTAAGTTGTTGTTTTTTATACGAGTTACTCACTAAATCAAGCACTTCGCATCGTTCGTATAATTGCACAAAGATACTCTTTTTTTAAGTTAATTAAAATACATTTGGTACTTTCGTTTTACTAAAAAATGATCTATGCGTCAGAATTATACTGACAATCAGGAGGGTTTTCTCCAAAGAAAATACTAACAAAATTATAAAATTACACTATGAAAGGATACGTATTTCCGGGTCAAGGAGCCCAGTTTGTAGGAATGGGAAAAGAACTTTATGACAACTCACAATTGGGTAAAGAATTGTTTGAGAAAGCAAACGAAATATTAGGTTACCGAATAACAGATATTATGTTTGATGGAACGCCCGAAGATTTACAGCAGACTAAAGTTACTCAGCCTGCTATTTTTTTACATTCTACTATCATGGCCAAAGTTGCGGGTGATTCGTTCAAACCAGAAATGGTGGCAGGTCATTCATTGGGTGAGTTTTCGGCATTGGTTGCGGCAGATGCCTTGTCTTTTGAAGATGGATTAAGACTTGTGTACACGAGAGCTATGGCAATGCAAAAGGCTTGTGAAAAGCAACCTTCTACTATGGCAGCTGTTCTGGGATTGGAAGATTCTATCGTGGAAGAGGTTTGTGCAAATATTGAAGGGGTTGTTGTAGCGGCAAATTACAATTGTCCGGGGCAATTGGTAATTTCGGGAGAGCTCGAAGCAATTGATAAAGCGTGCGAGGAGCTGAAAGAAAAGGGTGCAAGAAGAGCGTTGAAATTGCCAGTGGGTGGCGCGTTTCACTCGCCTCTTATGTCACCAGCAAAAGAAGAATTGCAAGCTGGAATTGAAGCTGCCGAAATTAAAGCACCGATTTGTCCAATTTACCAAAATGTAACGGCAAAAGCAGAAACAGATCCGGTGGTAATCAAAGAAAACCTGATAAATCAACTAACAGGAGCTGTGAGATGGACCCAAACTATGACTAATATGATAGAAAATGGATTGGCTGAAGTTGTTGAGGTTGGGCCTGGGAAAGTTTTGCAAGGTTTGTTTAAAAAAGTGGATCGTCAGTTTCCTACTTCGAGCATGGAAATCTAAGAATTTACTCTTTTCTTTTTATCCAATTAGGTACTGTACTTTTGTAAGTATTGCTGTAAATAGCAGTGTCTCCCAAAACTAATTTGATTCTTATCTCAACACTATCTTTCCCTGAATAAATGGGGGTTTTGGTGTAAATGTATTGCTTGGGTTTGATTTTGTAATAAAAATCCCCAAGCTTTTCTTTTGTTCTGTTTTCAATGTCAATCCACTTGTTATTTTTGGTTTTCATCTGCTGAATAATGAGTGCGCAACCTCTGTGAAGCGGCAAATTCATTGATTTTAGCGAAGCGGTATTTTCAATAATTACAGGAAAGGCTTGAATGTATTTTTCTTTTTTTTCCTTTCGTACTTGAATGTTCATTTTTGTGTGAATACTGTCGAGTACATGCACTTGTAATTTGTGAAAACTTCCTTTACTGAAGTTTGCTTTTTTTGAGTTTCTGTGGTTTTTACTACTCAAAAAAGGGTCAAAAATTTGGTTGTGATTAAATGGGATGGTTGCTGTGGTTCTTGGGTTTAATTTTTTATTCGCTCCTCTGTCAATATCCATTTTATAATATAGCTCAAACGGAATGGAGTTTCTTTTCTTCTTACAAGTTGTTGTAAGTATCAGGGCCGCAAACCAGGTGTAATAAAAGAGAAGTTTCATGAGTTACAATGAATAAGAAATGAGAGTGGTAAAAAAACCCACAATTAAAATAGCTCCAAATATATATAAAATCGCGCCCTTCTTATGTCGATAGAATTTGGCTGTGATAATGGTTCCAAGCGGAATAGAAATAAAAGAAGCTGTAAGTAAGGCGAGGCCCACAATTCCTATACTATTCTTAGCTCTGATGATAATCTTGTTTTTTTTGGTGAATACTTTTTTCTTAATCCCTTTTCTAGCTCTTCTCGCCTGAGTAAGGTTGATTACGTAAACGGAAAGGTAATAGCAAATACTAGCACCAGTCATTGCGCCAGTTACGCAAACCAAATAAGTCAGAACAATGTGGTTCCCTTCTATAAGTCTCGAGGTTGCGGGCGCAAACAGAAATTTGATCATTGACCAAAAGAAAATACCAATATAAGGAAGTAGCATGTGTTATAATTTAGGTCCGTAGGTTAGATCACCGGCATCTCCAAGTCCAGGAACGATATAGGATTTTTCGTTCAGGTGAGAGTCTATTTCTCCAATCCAAAAATCGGTATTTTCTGGAAAGAAATTTTGTGTTGCAGCTAAACCTTCAGGTGAGGCAACCACTGATAAGATATGAATTTTTTTTGGAGTTCCATTTTTTAAGGCGGCTTTGTATGCCAGTATCATGGAAGCACCTGTGGCTAGCATTGGGTCACACAAAATAAGAGTCTTTCCTTCAAGTGCTGGGCTGGATAGGTATTCTATTTCTACCTCAAATTCTTCTTCGCTTGTGTGATTTCGATAGGCGGAAATGAAACAACTCTCGGCTTTATCGAAATAATTGAGAACTCCATTATGTAAGGGTAGTCCAGCACGCAGAATTGTTGCGATTACAGGTTGGTTGGAGAGTGCGAAAACACTTTTTTGGGCAAGTGGAGTAGAAATGTTCTCGGTTTTGTACTCCAGAGTTTTGCTTAGTTCGTAAGCCATTATTTCGCCAATTCGCTCAATGTTTCTTCTGAAACGCATAGAATCCTGCTGAATTTTTGTGTCTCTTAGCTCACGCATAAATGAGCTTAGGATAGAGTTGGTTTGTGCAAATTCAGTAATCATTATTTTTCCGGTTTTTTTTGCTCAACCTTTATTTCTGCACCTTGTGCGTAATTGGGCTGGATAATGCGTAAATCCCTCTGAGGAAAAGGAATCGTAACTCCGTTTTCTCTAAATGCTTTGTCAATCATGAAACGGAGGTCACTTTTTAAGATTTCAATCCGAAAAATTTCTGAGGTCCAAAAATAAAGCTCAAAGACAAGGGCCGAATCACCAAAATCCTTGAATCCAACAAACCCTTTTTTGTGTTTACTGACGAGCGAATGAGATTCTAAACAATTCATTAACAGTTGTGCCACGAGTTTAGTGTCGCTTCCGTAAGCAACACCCACCTCAATGTTAAAACGCATGATGTGGTTGTTGTGACTCCAGTTTGTTACATTTTCTGTGATAAACTTTTTATTCGGCATAATTATAGTGTAGTCATCTCTCGAAATCAGTGTCGTATTTCTCAACGTTATTTTTTCCACTTTTCCAATGGTGTTGTCTACCTCTATAATGTCGTTCGATTTTATGGTGCCATCAAAAAGTATGATTACACCAGAAATGAAATCGGTGAATAAACTTTGAAGCCCAAAAGAAATAACGACCAAAATTGCACTGGCACTTACTATGATGCTTGTTAGGTCTGCTTTTAGGAATTTTAGACAAACCAAAAAAGCTATAAAAGACATGATGTACTTTTGAATCTGCACGAACGAATCAACCCTTCCTTTACTGTCCGGATTGTTGTCCATAAATTTGTGAGTAAGAGCTTTTAATGTCTTAGTGACTAGAAAAGCAATAACCACCGTAATGAGGATGAAGAATAGCGCTATGACACGAATTATTTTTTCATCGTTGTCTCCATAGGTAAATAATATTTCGTTAAAAAAATTGAGCACGATTTGATTGTTTAATGTAGACGAAATTACGGAATATATCTTGGACTAGGAACTATTCATCTTGAAAATGAAAGGGATTGTTTAATTGTCTTTTTATTGATTTTGGTTGCAAAAAACATCTTTTATTTTTGTTTTCGGATATATATACATATCAAAAAAGCCACTAACATGACTGTAAGTGGCTTGACTTTTTGCTCCCCCTCAATCCCGAAGTATCGGGATTGGACCTATTGATTAATCCCGATTCATCGGGACTCAAACCAGCCGATGGTTTAAGAGCTCCAACCTTCTATGATGATTTTTTCAATCAAGACTCGGCTTTTTTGTTTTTTGATGAACTTTTCTGCTTTCAAAGTATCTGATTTTGTTTCAAATTCAATTACTTTTTTCAGAAACCAAGGTTGACCGTTTTTGGTCCATTTTTTATTTCGTTGATCGTTGTGGTTCTCCAATCTGTTTTTAGGGTTTTCAGAAAACCCTACGTAATATTTATTGATCGATTCAGAAAATAGGAGTTAAACGTAAAACTTATTCATAACGAAAGGATGTAACAGCAAAAAAGCCACTAACATGACTGTAAGTGGCTTGTCTTTTTGCTCCCCCTCAAGGACTCGAACCTTGGACCTATTGATTAACAGTCAACCGCTCTAACCAGCTGAGCTAAGG